>OGUO01000042.1_pt1 | contig 83988 bp, 67 predicted proteins | sample 1553641 | NCBI WGS metagenome assembly OGUO01 (sample SAMEA2579980, study PRJEB22360) | human gut metagenome | biome: human gut; feature: human-associated habitat; material: faeces | place: Denmark | collected 2008/2010 | reverse complement strand
TCCAGAAATTCGATGATTTCTGCTACTTGTTGCCGGGTGTAGAAGTGGGAAAACTATACTGAACAAAATGCAAATAAACTGCATTAAACTATAATAGTGATAGCATGACACAGTTTAGCTTACACTCTCGTTAACACACACTAATTCTTGTAGAACCATAATAAAAAACTCCCCATAGAGTTTACTTTTGAATAGAATTTACGTAAATGACAAGATTTTTTGCCTGATTGACAAATATAGAATCTCCTTTTGCTTCATAAGAAAATAATGTATTATTATCCAAAAGTTTATCCTTACTAATCACAACAATTCTAACCAAAGGAATCCTTAAATAGTTTGCGAGTTTTTTATCAGATTCTACTTCACTTTTAGTATAGGATATTATACCATCACTCCTATACACATCTACATTTTGCAGTTTCTTTTTAACATAATAAACACTCTTTTTTATAGTATATTTCTCCCCTCTATATTCTATCGTTCCACAAGAATTATTATATTGTAATTCTGAGGAAACTTCTTTACAATATATTATATTGAAAGAATTATACTCTTGCTCCATAGAGCAAGAGTATAAAATATAGGTAAAAGCGTAAAGCGTAATTAAACAAATGTAATTTCTCATTTTATGGTTACATTTACAGTTTGAGGTCTTTCATTCACATTTCACCCATGTCGTAAGTAGAGGTCGTTACATTGCCCTCCGTGTCGGTGACACGGACAAGGCGCTTTATGCCGTCATACTCAAACGAGGTGGTAATCTCACCATCAGGACCGCTCTTCTGGTGGTCTTCAAGGTCTTGCAACTGCCATTGGTATGGGTAGTCTGGACATGGAAAATATTTCAAAGAAGCAAAAAGGATCATATCCTCTGATATTCCCGATTGAAGTTTAAGGCGGTTTATAGCCTTGTTTTAATGATACTTTCATATTGTTTTGCTTTTATGTTATAACTAAAGAACGACTGGATATTGAATTTATTGCATTGAATTGCAGTATTAATCAGAAAACGCACAATGATATGTCTATCAATGCTTTTCCATTGTCTCCCCAAGCGGGGACAACTTGGCGCACGCATATTCAAGTCATATATACTTTTCCGCCAAAGGTGCGTCTCTGCAATCCTGCTCTCCATCCTGCTTCTGTCGCACCATTCAAATAGACCGATAACAATGGTACATCCTACTACGATGGTGGCTATCGTTATGCCCAACGCCATCCATCGGCAGATATGCCCGGTCTGTTTTCCGCGTTCCATATTGTTACTATTTTTGAAATTACTGATTCATTTTGATACTGTTTTACACGTTTGAGCCGACAAGGATAAGGCGCAGAACACCACAATAAAGAATTTGTGCAGTATTTATAACAACTTTTATGTTATATGGATACTTGGCTAATAGGACTGACTAATTCTTTACTTGTTTTTTTGCATAAACTTTGTGTTGATTTTTTAATACTGTCAAAAACAAAAAGGGCTGACTCCCTAAAGTGAAATCAGCCCCAATTTTACACAATATGCCATTTGGAATAGGCATAACATTATGTTCTACAAACTTAATAAACCATATAAGAGAAAACCGATACCTGCTACGTATCCTTGAAGTGATGATATATAGGCATTAGTCCTCTTTGAAACTGGATTCTGTTTGTTATCATAATAGGTGTAGCAAGAGCAGATAATACCTAAATATATTGAAGTATAGGCATCATATTTCTGAAACACAATGTTCAATATCCCCAATGTTATACCACACAAAATCCATACATGGCAAAAATACCAAAATACTTTTCTATTTCTACTTTTTTTTAGGAGAAAGAGAATAAATGTACAACTAATAAGAAGTACACATCCCCACAATAAATGTACCATACATTATTCATTTTTATTCTGACTTTTGTTATTTTCTTGCTCTTTTTTTTCTATAACTATATTACCATATTTAACAGCATTCAAAGGTAGTGCTTTAAGCCTTTAAGCCACTATTGCACAACCCCTTTTTGTAAAGAACGTAAAATTAATAGTTTTTATTGCTATGATTGTGTATTTTTAATCGCTTAACTCGTTGTACGGTATTTACCCCTTAAACGGATGATTTCCCGACAACAGAAGTCGATAACATTACAATAAGCCTACAAAAGGAAGAACAGATATATGATTTGTCTGGAAAAAAGGTATCAAGCATAGAGAACGGACGCATATATATTATTAATGGGAAAAAGGTAATATCTACAACTCATTAAAAAGAAAAAATATTAGAAAGGAATTATGGAAAGCGATATTTGCCCATAATTCCTTTTATTTTTATATGACCCCACCAACTCCAATTGGATATAATCAAAACGGTACGACCGGTTTCCAGAAATCGCTAATTTGATTTAGTTTCAAGTTTCTCTTCCAAACATTAGCTTTAATAAAATGCTCTTCATAAACAGCCCTGTCTCGCTCTGGATAAATGTTCCCTTTCCAATATTGTCTCAATTCGGCAACCTTAATGAGATGTCCATTGGTGCATACATATTTTGCATATTCGTTCTCTGCGGAAGAAACATACACTCTTGAAAGAATACACTTGTATTTGTCGCTGATTTTGGGGTTTGGAATATCTTTGAATTCTTCAATTTTGTCATAATGCTCAGTATTAGGATTCCAAACACATGCATCAAAATGTTTAGTGCCAGAAGCACCAAAGCTACCCAAATAAAACAGCACATCTTCTTTTATACCGTCAAAATTCAAGTCAGTCAACAGACAACTATCAATACGTTCTTCATTTGGTACAAGATCATCATCTTCAGGATATTTGTATCCGAAGCGATGAATGGTCTTGTCGCCACGTTTTATAATCACGCCATAATCAACATCGTCAACCTCATGCTCTATCATAAGGCTTAGAGTGTCGTCATTACTTCTCATAGAAGAATCAGAAGTTGCTTCTTTCTGTGGAACACATTTCGTTTTATTCTTATTGCATCCCCATACTACAAGAAAACTACAAAAAATGAGTAGAATAAAAACTATCTTTTTCATACTTCTTTTTATTTTTATTGCGACAAAGATACAAAGTTTCTTTTTATTTTCTGCAAAAATTAGCAATTATCTTACTCGACCAATAGCAATTGGATATAAATCGTGCTGTGGGAACTTCTCGCAGCCGATATAGAGGGTGTCGAAGGCATCGGTGCCATCGGTACGGTGTTCGAAAAGGTCTTCTTCTGATTCAGGTTGTTTTCACCAAAAAAGGTGCAGATGAAGCGAAGCGTAACAGGAAATGAAGCCGTTGGCTGCTGCCCACAAAGGAAAAGCCATTGTCCTACGTTGGTTGGGCGCAAGACAAAGGCTTTATCTGGAAAGGCGGATTAGGAGGGATTCCGCTTCAATGCAAAATATACTTTCTGTTTAATTTGGCTACTTTTTATTGCAAGCATTGCAATAATTCTAATTTACACTCGTTATTATAGTAAGAAAGTACAAACTTTGTTGCTTAAATAATGTACTTTATGTAATAACAATAAAGCGATATAAAAAGATGAAACAAACCGATAAAAATATAAAAGAGATACGAATATACCATAGCCTTTGGAAGAATATACTTCTGACTGTTGGTTGTTTTGCTTTTGCTGTAGGTGGATATTTCATACTCCATGATGCTAATACCTCATGGCCAACAAAAGTATTTGGCGGTATAGGAAGCATGGTGTTTTTTGGTTGTGGCGGAATGCTTATGTTTATGATGACTTTGTATAACATAACTACTCATATACCATTTTTGATAATCCATGACGATAGGCTTGACATTTACGAACAGCGCAAGAGAACATATCGAACAATCTATTTTAAAGATGTGGAGCAATTTCGCCTAATTAGTATATATTCTAACAACTACATAGCCATTGATTATTGTACAAAACCTTTGATGCGTAAGATGGATAATGCTTCATGTCTAACCCAACGTATGATGAAATTTAATGTGTCTGTATCAGGAGCAATAGAAAGCATCCTCGTGCAGAATCTGACAATGAGGGGTAAGGAAATATGCAATACTTTGAACAATCGAATGAAAATATGGAGGTCGAACTGCAATTAATAATTGTGCTGTTAAGTTTTTATAATACAAGACAAATACTTTATTGAAAAGCGGATTAGGAGAGATTCCGCTTCAATAAACAATATAGTCCTTGGATACTTTTACATTTTACTAATATCATCATCAAGTTGTTTCCTCCAGATTAAAGTTCCGATACCTGAAAAGATGAACGTGAAAATTAAAGCTGCTTGGGCATAACCGACAGGCAAATAATCTCCTTCAAAAAAAAGATAATCAGTTTTTGAAGAATAGTATAATTTAGGAAAATACCCTGACTTTATCTTGTTCAAAATTCGATCTCCCGTATGTAATGCATATTGTTTTGATTTATAGGTTATAAGAATTGTATTTGAACTCTTATAGTTACTTTTTTCCTTAAATCCATTATATGTATAACCAGTAATAGGCTCCTGTGTTTTTTCTATATAGTTGCCGTATAAATGGCATAGATACAAAACAAGAGTTAAAACTAATCCTGCGCAAAAAATAGTCTTAAATAATGTTTTAATCTTCATATTCTTACGATTTTATAATAGTGTTATAATTGATTGTGTAATTACAGACTTTGCATCATTAAAGGACATATCTCGTTAATCTACTAAAGTAAGTATTATCCTCTATTGATTCGTTCTACCAATTCATCTGGTGTAAGTATCTCCATCTTAGAGAAAACAAACTCTTCATCATGAATAAATTGTTTGCATTAGCTTCGATAGCCCAATTCCCATGATTCCACATTGCCGATAGTTGATACCGCCAGTTCGTCTCATTCATTTCGAGATTGGATCTGTTTTGCCCATAATACTAAGAAAGTACTCTCCCCCTAAATAGCCATCAATTTCTTGGACAATTACATTGTCAACAATAATTGATTTGAGTTCCAGTTGGATCCTTCCTGGAGAGATAGGACGCTTGTCTGCATCAAAAACAAATTGCGAAGGACATTTAAAGTTGAAAAGCACAAGATGCTGCTTCCCGCCATAGTTCAGTGTCACAGGTACTTTGCTATCGCTATATATGATTTTCCCCATTTTGCTCGCTTCTCCTGTTTCTTCGTCTGAGCTTGCAAAAGAATAAGGTATCGAAATATCATAATCGGGCAACAGCTTAACTGCTTTTGCCAAATTAGTATCTTTTATGACAAAACTTATCCAGCTGATTGGGACTTGCTGTAAGGTGACAGTCCGGTTTTTGAACCCTCCAAAAGTGTAGTGGATGATAGGTTGACCATTTTCTGTAACCTCACCCTTCCATAAACTTTTATAATCCAACTGTTCTTGCGATGCATTATAGATTACAGGAATGAATATACTGCTGTATTGTCCTTTAAGCTCATTACTCAGCTCCTCAATTACACTTTGACGCTGGAAGTAAGAATCTACATAAGTAGGATCCTCATGGCATCCGCTTAAACTAATCACGGCTGAAATAGCCACAATGACCATTGATATCTTTTTCATTGCTATTGTTTTTATTATATAACGGCGAGACTATATTATTATTGTTATGTATGATGGCTAAAAATGATTCGGTAACACTTTCAATGCGCTTATTTTGCGACCATTTGTATTATAGTCAGAGGTGAAAATGGCATGAATGTTAATGTTCAGAGTCTATCGTTTAGTTTACGTTTGCATCGTAACCATAAGCTTTCTTGGTTGCCTCAAGTTCGTTGTCCGTCATGCGCTGATAAATCACCATGCCGTAGAATGGTTTCAGATTTCCATTCTCATCGGTTGCATCACCCAGTTTCTGCATGGTGTACATATAGAACTTGTTTGACTTCTTTCCTTGAAGCGTAACTACAGACAACACTTGCATATAGCGGCTTTGCATACTTTGACTTGCCGAACCGCACATGATGAAGCCCTTTGTAGCATCGTAGCTCCACGTTGTCTTATTATAGAATTTGCCTGGAGTGTCACTATGGTGGAAACCGACAAGCCGACTGTCTGACTCAAACCAGTAATCTACATATCCTCCACCACAAACTGTTTCGCGATAATCTTTCTGTGAGAGCCTGCCGTCATCCTGAACTTCATATATGCCTATGACTTTCCATCCATAGCCTTTCACTTCATCCTCAACAACTGTAGTTCTTGTGGGCTCGCAACTTTCGAGCACACAGCATCCATCGTTGTTAATAGTATAAGTCTTATCAAACAGATTGTCATAGTCAATAACTGGTCCGCTAGGTTCCTCAGTCTTATCACAACCTGTAAAAGAAACGATGCTGAGCATCGCCATCAAAAAAATCCAAATCCTTTTCATAAATCGTAATTTTTAATGTTTATATTCTTGAAATATTGCGTATTGATTACTCTCTATTGATCCTTTCCACCAATTCATCTGGTGTAAGTATCTCCATCTTGGAGAAACCAAAACACTTTTTCTTTTGAATGTAGAGGTTAATGCCACAATGTTGCAATTTATTCAGATATAAATGTAACTTACTTCTATCAATTATTTGTCCGGCTCCAATTCCTCTATTGCACAAATGGCTTGTAGCTCGACCTTTTTAATGTGAGGATAAGTCTTCTTATAATTATCTGTCACATCTTTAAAGATACTCTCACCGTCACTATAGAATGTAGCCAAGACAACTTCTCTATAATCTTTGAAAGGCAACAAATACCAAACTTCTGTATTATCAACATTTTGTTGGATGTTAAGATCTCCCTCCATACGTATATTTCCTTCACTGTCAGTTATGGTAAGTCTTTTGGTTATAACACCAAAAGGATTATTAGTAGGATTACGGAAAGTATAATATTTATAGTACTTGTCATTCTCTATAGCATCAGCTGCAATAGCTGCGGAATCCTCGGAAGAAACGCCTTCAACTAAACATTTTCTATTTACCACATACATCGTTCTATATATCTTCCAACGGGCTGTCCAATTTTTTACTTCTACCTTTAAGATAGCAGAGTTCCCGTCTGAGTCGGTTACGGTTATAGTAGCATTTCCCTCAGAAACGCCACTTACGTATATCTCCTTCTCTGACTCATTTGAAGAACACGAAACCTTGGCAACGCTATCATCAGAAGAAGTTGCGGATACTTTACCTTTAGCTCCATTAACATTCACCCTGCTGCCACTATCGGTATAGGTTGTAAGAGTGTTAATAACAATCTGCTTACCAGTAATTATATCACCGACTACTTCGTCTTCAGTGAGCTGGATTCCAGAATCATCATCGCTACAACTTGCCAAACAGAGCAAAGCTGCTAATGCCATAGAAATCATTCTAATTTTCATACGCTTCTTGATATTAAAGGGTTATAACTATTCAATAAACGCAAAAGGAATCAAAAACTTGCATGAGATTTCAAGATTATTTTATTCCTTGTGTTATTTCATCAATACAGGCTTATTATCGTAGCCGTTCATCTTGTTTGTCACTATTGTCGTTCCAAATAACCTCTGGTTCATGTACAGTTTGCAATGGTACTTAAACAATAGTGTCAGAAGCCACTTTCTCATAGTCATTTGGTGAGTGATTGGTTTGCTCTACAAAGGTTTTCTTTTTGGAGAGACAGGCATGACGGAGCTTACTTTGTTACACTCTTGAATGGTGGCAGAAGGCATTTCGTAACAGTGTCAAAGACGTTATCCAAGATTCTAAGACAATTGGTTGCAAGCCAAAGTAATGCGATATGCGCTTGTGTATCTTGTCTGCTTTCAGATTATGTAAACCATGTTCACATTGCCCATTGTCTGCAACTCATTGACTGTAATACATGAAGTGGTGCGATTAAAATTATCGAAAAAACAACTGGAGAATAATCTTTTTTAAGATAATAGTTTGCTCTAATCCAATATAAATCTGTATCTTTGCAACCAGATAAGCGTTCTGTAACACAAGAAACGGAAGAGGCTGAGAAACAATGCATTGCATTTGTTTCCAGAATCTTACAAAAAAGGCTAAAAAGAAGCGGTACAACTTTATCGCTAACAGACTGAGAATAAGCATATTACATTTGTTGTTCATTTTCTCTGCACTTGTAAAAAGGGTAGTTGTACCGTTTAAAAGATAAAAGCTTAACTATCAGCAACATCCACATGTTGCATCGGAAAGTAACCCCCTGGACAGCTCTAAAACGAACATTTTTATAACTGCTTGCAAGCCACCTATTTAGGTGGCTTTTTTCGTCTTAACACATTCCATTTGTAATTTGTAGAAACCAATATTTTGGTGTATTTTTGGCTCAAATTTCATTCGTGGCCCTCAATTCTGTGATCAAATGGAAAGCCAAAATTCTATTTTTGGACACTATTTGCAAAATCTGCAAACCTTTCCAGTGACCGACATTTCTCATGTTGGACACCATCATGAAAATTGCTGCAAAAACGTGAAAATTGCTGCAAAAGAATTAGGGGGACTCATAGGGTACTAAATAGCAAACAAAAATGAGGATTTTAAGAAAATGTGAGGTATGTGGTGAAGAGTTCATTGCTACCAAAATCACAAATAAGTATTGCTCCAAGAGGTGTGCTCGTGTTGTGCATCGGAAGAAAGAAGCCGAGAAAAAGAAAAAAGCAAGAGAAAGTAAGAAGGACGATGCTCAGAATTTGCAAAGTCTGGAAATCGCTTCTCGACCTTTCTTGACACCTTCAGATGTCGCATTTCTTCTTGGTGTTAGTGTTACTACTGTGTATCGATGCTTTTACTCTGGAACACTCAAAGCTGTCAGACTACGACGTAAGACATATGTTCGTCGTGAAGATCTTGATAAGTACTTTGAGGAAGCTGGTGCATACAAGAAGAAAAGCTATAAACGCAAAGATGACCAGGAGTATTATACTTTGCGTGAAATCATGGAGAAATATAATATCGGTCGCAAGGCCGTATGGGGACGCTGTGACCGTTTGGGTATTCCAAAAGTCTATGTAGGACGTAACACCTTCTTCAGTAAAAAGGCAGTTGATGCAAAGTTTGCAGACCTTCTTGAAGAAATCGATCTCGACAACTACTATACAATGGATCAGGTGATGGAGATGTATGGTATGACTCGAACTAACGCTATGAGTTTTGTAACCTATCACAAGGTACCAAGGGTAAACAGAAATGGTAAAGCCTATTACTCAAAGATACATATCGATAGTATCAAGCAAAAAGGTAATGAGGTAGATCCGGACTGGTACACTTACGAAGAGATTTCAGAAAAGTATGGCTTAACAAAGGATCAGATTAGCTACACTCTTAAAAATTATGATGTAAGGACAGAGAAGCGAGGTAAGTTCACGATGATTTATAGAACCGACTTCGACAAGATTACTCAACAGCGAATGGGCAACACCAAGAAAGTGGAGAACCTGGATGGAACAGAACGTGTCATCTTCCAAGCAAAGGCACAGGAGAGAGCATGTCCTCCTACTCCAGAAGGATATTACTCTACTAAGGAAGTGGCAGAAATGTTCAAGATTACCATCAAGCATGTCGGTGTGATGACCAGAGAGAACAAAACTCCTAAAATAGCTCTTAAAAATTTCAACTTCTATGAGAAGAAGGCCATTGACATCCTATACAATCAGAAGCATAAGTATGCGGATATAAATGACTGGATTACTCCTGAAGAGATGAGAGATACCTACAAGATGACGCATGATGCAGTACGTTCATTCATCCACAGGCATAAGATACCTTCAAAAGTTGAATATGGAGTAACCTACTATTCAAAGCAGCACATCCAGGCGCTGAAGACTGGATATTTCGAAGGAAGAGAACGCTACTATTCAGTCGAAGAAGCTATGAAGAAGTATGGAATGACAAAGGATATTGTTCATTATTACGTCAAGCATTACAAAGTCACTAAAGTAAAGAAGGGGCAATTCATGTTCTTTAGAAAAGAAGAATTCGACAGACTCATGGAAAAACGTTTCAAAAATGATGATTTGAAAACAGATTATACTGAATAGTATGATTTACTTTCTCTTTACTGATGTCAATGTAGTATCATTTAAGAATTTTGCAAACGAATTTTATTAATACAAAAATCAGATATATTATGCAAGTATGTAAAACCGTTAAGCTCCGTATGCGTGACAGACGCAACGGAACAAAGTCACTTTTCCTGGACTTCTGGCCAGGATATAGAGACCCGGAGACCATGGAGTTGATACGCCGTCGCTCACTTGGCATGTACATTTATGCCGATCCTGCCAACAAGCAGCAGAAGCTATACAACGACAAGATTCTCGCCAAGGCAGAAGCTATTCGTTGTAAGGTGTACATTGATGTTCTCGATGAGAAGTATGATTTTTTCAACCGTGACAGATTGAAGGAGGACTTTCTCGGATATTTCAGAAATATGGTCAATCGCAACTATGTGAAGTGTGATGCAGCCTACAAGCATTTCGAGAAGTTCAGTAAAGGCAAATGTACATTTGAGATGCTTGGTGTTCTTTACTGTAACAAGTACATGGAATATCTCCTTGATACCAAAGTGTCATCAAGAGGTGGACATGTTATCAAGAAGTCTATTTCCAGAAATACGGCATCAGCCTATTGGAATGTGTTCAAGCAGGTCTTGACAAAGGCATACCGTGAGCGAAGGCTGACAGATGATCTTGCCAGCCTTTTGGAAAACATTTCATGTACAACGCCAGTGAAGCAAAGTCTTACATTGGAGGAAGTTAGAAGAATGTATGCCACTGAATGTTCTATTCCGGTTGTTCGAAAGGCTGCATTATTCTCCTGTCTTACAGGTCTCCGTATCAGCGACATCCTTAGACTGAAATGGGAGAATATCCGTAGCTATGCTGATGGTGGATATTATCTGGATTTCATTTGTGTGAAGACAAAATGCCAGACCCAGGTTCCAATTGGCGATGATGCATATGCTCTAATCCATCCAAAGACCAACAGAACATATATCTTCCAAGGTTTCAAACGTACTATGACGTATGGTGTGATGCAGAACTGGCTAAAAGAGTGCGGTATCGAAAAGCATATCACCTTCCATTGCTTCCGTCATACGTATGCCTCGTTGCAGCTCGAACTTGGTACAGACATCTATACCGTTCAGCATCTGCTCAACCATAAGAATGTCAGCACAACGCAGATCTACGCTTCTCACGCAAATCCAAAAACACGTGAGGCAGCAGGCAGAATTACGTTAACGAACGTGAAAGACGATGTGAAGCCAACAGAAAGCAAGATGTGCCCAAAAGCAAATAAGAGAAAATAAGATTATAATACGGCAAATAAGAGAAAATAAAATATCGCTTAAAGCATTGAAACACAGAATAATAAATAGTGTTTAAGAGACGCATTTTGTTGATACGAAATAGTAGAAAATAGCAAGATTCTCTATATCTTTGCAGACACAAAAACTCCAAAAAGTAACAATTGCAATGATTAAAAAGTTAAAAGAGAACTTCTTGATTCTCCTCATTTCAAATATGCTCACCATCATTATGGTAGTAGTCGCTCCAAGAATACATGGAGCGATTGCTAACCTGATGGTGACGGTTTCGGACTCTGATTTCGGTTTCTCTTTGCCGATGATATTCTACTATATATCATTTGCCATCATCATCTGTACATTCTTGTGCTTACGTAAGCCGCAAGCGGTGAGAGACATCGTGATAAACAATACTGTTTCTTCAAGCGAACCATCCATATCGGATGTGGAGAAAGCGGAAGAAATGCGTGAACGCTATCGCAACAGGCAGTATAGTCTTGAAAGTTCAAAATATGATGCGGTCAAAGACTACACTTACTCAATTCTTTCTCCATATATGACAGATGAGTACTTGGAGATACTGTGTCAGAACATCAAACTGTACGACATTCCTGAATCATGTATTGTTCCTGTGAAGACAAATGGAACCTTGAATACTCTCGACATCAGGCATTATTCCTGGAATATTGGAGAACGCCTTGGCTGGAGCGGTCAGAAACGAGCAACCTTCATAAAGCTATGTTTCCCTACCGAACTTCAGGATGTTGAAGTGGAAAGCATGAGACGTACATTAAGACAGAAGGGCAAATGCGTAATTGAGATAGATGTACCCGATTACAATGATTATCAATTTCATCATCAGAAATAAAGAAAGTTTTCAATATGCAGAACGAAGAAAGACAAATAACATTCAATGACATACCAGAAGTATTGTCAGAGATTCTAAAAAGATTCGATCTTCTTGACCAGTCTATGGAACTGATTCGAGAAGAAGTACGCAGGACTAAAAGACCTTCCCTATCAGATCATATTCCAATGGATGTGAAGGAAGCTTGTGAATTTCTTAAAATCAAGAAATCCACTATGTACACTTACATACAGAACGGCGAAATCCCTGTCAATCAGAAGGGTAAGAAATATACCTTCTTTAGGGATGACCTTATCAAATGGTTAGAATCAGGCTGCAAGATAGAGGCTCCAATCAGCACCATGGAAATTAATCAGATACTCAACAAAAGACCAAGACGAAGAATTTGACAGGACAGATAAATGCCTATAATTCAGAAGCCTACATTGGATATTCCCGAATGTAGGCTTTTCTTTTGAGAAGAGTCTAAATAATCATACTGATGTTATTTTTTATACTGAATGCAGATAGATTGCACAATTTTGGTGTATCTTTGCACTGAAATGATGACTTACATAACAAATAAACGTCAAGTAAAATACACATTTCCGCCTGCTTCATTAAGTAGGCGTATATCAAATTTATTCATTAACAAAAAGTAATATGAGTCAGAAGAACAATTCCTCTGTGCTCTCTCTTTTTGTGTTTACAGTGTTCAGATCATTGTCCAAAACAAGAGATTGAGCTTTCCAAAGATGAACTTTGGACACTCTATCGTGCTGCTTACGAGCAGTACAAGTTGGAAATCCTTAACGATGGCAAGTTGTATGACAGATATGTCAACGACTTTGTTAGCTATCACCTGCCGGTCTTCTCTTCCGAGGAGCAGATCGTCCGCAACCATTTCAAGCATGTATTCAGCTTGTATGAGTTGCTTACAACCAGAAAAGACCTTGTCACTAAGTACTTCGCCAAGTCCTCATTTGAGAAAGGAGACTTTGAAACAATGGTTTATGAGTTCAACCACATTGAAGTTGTGGTTGAAAACCCTCGCATTCTTGCTTCATTCACTCCAGAACAGATTCGACTCATTACGAAATTCGCCAATGAGTCGAATTTCTTTGTAGATGGTATCGATGAAGAAACGATGGACGGATTCTTCAAATGTGAGTTGGATGAATCTCTGGTTGTAGTCAACATGCGACAGGTACTTCAATTGCTGTATGCTTTGTCTATCGAGAAGATGATTCCCCACAACTGGGTATCACTTATTGCGGACAATCAGCTGCTCACCCCTAAGAGTACGGGAAAGGCATCCAAGCGAGGTGCTATCAGCAGCCGACTCAGTGAACTGAAGGCTTCATCTGCAAAGTTCCCAAGTGGGGAGTTTCTGGATTTTGCAAAACAACTGAAAGAAATGCGATGAAGTAAAGTAAGTTAAACAACTGAAAAGAAAAATCTCCTTACATCCCCCCTGACACTTCCGAGTGTCAGGAGTAAGGTCAGTTGTATTAGAATTTATTGGGGTAATTTTGCCCCCGAATCGATTCTGTTTCGGGGGTAGCCCCCTTATTGTCTAACATTAAAAGTAATAAGAAAATGGGAAATAGCAAAATTGACATGAATATACTTGCCAAGAGAGTAGAACTTTTGGAAATGAGAGTAAAGGAACTCACTTCGGTAGAACCTGAGGCACTTAACGAGCGTCTTTCAAAGATTGAGGAAAGATATTTCTCAAACAAAGAGATGCTCACCACCACCGAGGTTGCTGAATATCTTGGCGTTTCTCAGTCTCAGATATACAAGCTCACCATGAACATGGAGATTCCTCACTACAAGCCACAGGGCAAAACCATCTATTTCGACAAGAAGGAGCTTTTGAAATGGATGCGCAACAACCATATCATCCCGGCACGAAAGGACAGTGCCAACAAATAGAGAAGCGTTATGAAAGACAGAAAGAAAAACAAGACCAGAGTTTATTCTGATGTCCAACTTACGGCTCTCTTGGAAAAGTCTGAGATAGTGATTGACCCCTCAAAGTGTAGAAATCAAAATGAAAGAAGCAATGGCAAGAGGAAGAAATAGTAAAAGTGAAAAAGAAGAGTCTGCAGCAGGTTCCCTGGAAGTAGGCATGCTGTGCAAGAGCGCTTTCAATGACAGTGAACTGGAAAGCTATCTCAGACAAGGAGAGATAAAAGCTTCAGAAAAACCGCCCGTACCACCCCAGGTGTTATGGGTCGGTGACTGTACCATTGCCACTTTCGGAAATTTCAGCGCATCAACTGGTAAGGCAAAGAGTAAAAAGACGTTCAACATCACGGCGATGGTAGCAGCAGCGTTAACCAATTCCACTGTGCTCAACTACCGGGCAAGTTTTCCTGAAGGAAAGAGACAGATCCTCTATTTCGATACGGAGCAGAGTCGCTATCATTGCCACAATGTTGTTGAGCGAATCTACCGATTGGCAGGACTCAGCCTTAACAAGGAAGACAAGCGCATCAAATTCTATGGACTAAGAGAGTTCACTCCTACTCTACGCATAGCCCTTATAGATTATGCGCTAAGAACATTTGATGGTGTGGGACTTGTCATTATCGATGGTTTGCGAGATCTCATGTACGACATCAACAATGCCAAGGAGTCTACAGACGTAATGACGATGCTGATGGCATGGACGAGCAAGTATGATCTGCATATCCATTGCGTACTACACCTTAACAAGAATGACAACAACACTCGTGGTCATATTGGTACAGAGTTGGAAAACAAGGCAGAAACGGTGCTGATTATCAGCAAGAACAAGCAGGATGCCAATATCAGTGAGGTAAGACCCATGCATATGCGAGACAAAGAGTTTTCGAGCTGGGCATTCCACATTGACGATAACTCTCTGCCTGTACTTGATGTCGGTTATCATGTCACTGTTGTCAAGCCCAAAGACAAGCCGCTCACCTCTCTGCCAGACGATGTTCATACGATGGTACTTCAAAAGATTTTCTCCAAGAGTACCCCACAGAGATACGTCGATCTGGTAAAGGCTCTGGGTGAAGCTTATGCCGAAGAAGGTTACAAGCGTGGTGATAATGCCGTGAAGGAGATGTTGAAGATTTTCAATGAACGAAAGTTGATAACAAAAGAGAAAGACGGCTACCATTATCACCCTACTCTGTTTCCGTCCAAGTAAGTTTATAAGTTTAAGTTTAACCGGGTATATATATATTAAACTAATATGTACCCATAATATATGTAACAGCATGACTATAGAAGAAATCAAATCAGTCAGCATTGTGCAGTTCCTGGAATCACAGGGTTACCATCATGTATATATATTAAAGGAGAACTATTGGTATCTGTCTCCTTTAAGAACTGAGGCATCGCCTTCATTCAATGTCAGTCCCAAGAAGAATCTATGGAACGACTTTGGTGCAGGCGAAGGTGGCAATCTCATCAACCTGGTTCAGAAGATGAATCCTTCCTGGAACAACCATGAAGTTCTGACCTATCTGGAACAGAAGATAAAAGAGCACCATCTTCAATATTCAGCGGATTATGAAGCCCAAAGGAAGGAAGATGAGAGAAAGGAAGCCTGGAAACAAGAGCAAGTTGCTCAGCGAGAGAAGGCAAAAGAAAACAACACCATCATTGAGCGTATCGTAGGCCTCAGTCATCCTTATCTCAGAGACTACATTTTGCAGAGACGCATAGACTATGACATTGCCAAAGAGTATTGCAAGGAAGTACATTATCGTATCTATGACAAGAGTTACTATGCCATAGCCTTTGAGAATATCGAGGGTGGAATGGAAGCAAGGAACAAATACAGCAAACGAAGCATTGGCAAAAAGTCGATTTCAATCATCAGACCAAACAATGAGCTACACAAAGAATGCTGCATCTTTGAAGGTTTCTTTGATATGCTGACATATGCCAGTATCAAGAGATGGATAACAGGAAATGAGCTTTGCCTGCCACATGAATGCGACTACTTCGTTCTCAACTCTGTCAGTAACATCAAGGTTCTGCTGCCATACCTGCAGGAATACACTCTGATACATTGTTATCTGGACAACGATGATGCAGGTGCAAAGACTGTAGAGAAGATAAAAGCTGCTTATCAGGATAAGGTGGTAGATGAATCCCATCGATATGTCAACTACAAAGATGTTAATGATGTAATCAATGGTATTATCAAACCACACAAATAGTGTCCCAAATGCCATATCACTGACCAATCAGGAGGTTCTCTTTCAAGAGGGTCTCCTTTTTTGTTTTATATGCCCTCTTGTTATTTTATAGTATGATTATTAAAATATTATCATACTTCTTTTATAATCTGTGTTAAGACTGAAACGGTTTTAGCTCTGTTTTTTCATTTATCGCACAAATATATGTTCCTTTGCACTGTTTTTGGGAAATACGCCGACTTGTCGGATGTAAATTCCGAGTATGATAACAATAAAAATAACAAATAAAATTCAGATTGAAAATGTCAGGATTCGTAATTTTTGCGCTCGTCCTCACTTTTGTGTATGTAGTGTACTTTGCTGTAATGATCACATTAGACCTACATGGAAAGAAGGATGAAAAGAAAACAGAAGAAGAGACCTATGATGTAGGTGATTTGACCAATGAGGAACAGCCAGTTGCAATCGAAGAACGCAACGAGGGTCCTGACGAGGGTGACATGACCTTCACGGAGCAAATCACGGATGATGGACTCAGAGTTGTCAACCCGACAGGAAACGTGCCATATCCGCAACCTCCTTCAGATGAAGAGCAATCGCAACAGCCACAGTCACATACCGTGACCAGTGAAGAACTCAATGAGAAAAACGATGAGATTTTGGAGCACATAGATCCAGTGCCACAATGCAGTTACCTCTCAGATGAGTTTATGCAGAATCTCAACAATAAGCACAACACCCGAAAAATAGAAAAGAAGAATGCCAGAGATAAGCTGTAAACACAATCTTTTGTTTGCCATAATGTTAATAGGTGTCATGCTCTTCCAGCCAATGTTGGCATCAGCCAAATGCGGAGGTGTCGATTATAGCTGGGGGGCAGACGCTCTGAGCAATGCTCATGACTTTACGGTAACAATGATGCTCTATGTAGTCTATCTGGTGTATGCCATAGCTGCCATCGTAGCCATCATAGGAGCTTTGCAAATCTATATAAAGATGAATACGGGCGAAGGTGACGTAACCAAATCCATCATGATGCTGATTGGTGCCTGCCTTTTTATGATAGGTGCAACTATCCTGTTCCCTGCATTCTTCGGTTATAATATTGTATAAGGTAAAAAAGATAGGATAACAAAACATCTCAACCTGCAGGAGAGATAAATGAGTGTAATTTTTTTAAGTAACATCAAAAGAAATCAAATGAAGAAAATCAAGAATTTCGCAAAGAATCTTTTCAGTGCCAAGCGTATGAAGACGCTCGCCATGCTCCTTTTCTGTGGAACATTGGCGACCTATGCACAGAACGCAGCTGGTGATTACACAGCCGGAACAGATGCCCTCGCAACTGTGACGGAGGAGATTGCCAAGTATGTACCTTTTGTGGTTAAGCTCTGCTACGCCATTGCCGGTGTAGTTGCTGTTGTGGGTGCTATCAGCGTTTACATCGCTATGAACAATGAGGAGCAGGATGTCAAGAAGAAGATCATGATGGTTGTTGGCGCATGTATCTTCCTCGTTGCTGCAGCCCAGGCTCTGCCTTTGTTCTTCGGCCTCTAATCTATCGTTCAAGCATTAAAGAATACATCATGTCAGGAGAAGTAAACGAAAATCAGTACGTAAGCTATCCCATGTTCAAGGGTCTCCAGAAGCCCCTTGAATTTATGGGGTTCCAGGGACGCTACATCACCTGGGCAGCCTGTGCCGTTGGTGGAGCCATTCTCGGCTTTATCATAGCATATTGCATTCTCGGCTTTGTGGTTGGTCTTGTGGTTCTTGCTGTTTCCCTCTGTTCGGGAGCCGCCCTCATCTTCTTCAAACAGAAGAAAGGGTTGCATACCAAGAAGGAAGAGCATGGTGTGTTCATCTATGCTTGTTCGCATAGAATGTAATCAAACAAAATTCAAACGTAAACAAATGAGCAAGTGTGTTGAAATCTGAATAGTGTAAATCGGTAGGCTCACCCTCTCGCAAGGATGAGCCTATCTTCATTTGATAAAAGAGCAAATAACAATGATCATATATGTAATCATAGCATTTGTAGCTATACTCATAGGCATGGCTATCTCAGTCTCTGCTTTTGGAACCGGAGGCAAACGCAAGAAGATCTTTCAAGACATCTACTTCTCTGTTGAGGATGTGGATGGAATTGGCGTGCTCTATACCAAGACTGGCGAATACTCAGCCATCTTGAAGATGGAGAACCCGGTGCAGAAGTATTCTGCAAACATAGACAGCTACTATGAGTTCAATCATCTTGTCACCGCACTTGCCCAGACCCTCGGTGAAGGCTATGCCATTCATAAGCAGGATGTCTTCGTGCGCAAACAGTTTCAGGATGAGAGTAACGACAACCATGAGTTCTTGTCAGAGTCTTACTTCAAGTATTTCAATGGACGTTCCTATACCGACAGCCAGACTTATCTGATTATCACCCAGGAGAATAAGAAAAGCCGCATCTTCTCTTTTGACAGTAAGAAATGGCGCGACTTTATGGTGAAGATCCGAAAAGTCAAAGACCAATTGAAGGATTCCGGCTTGGAAGCATCCTACCTCGATGGCAATACGGCTCGTGAATATGTTGACCGCTATTTCTCCATGAACTTCAACGACAAGACTGTGTCAATGACAAACTTCAAAGTTGATGAAGAGTCTATCAGCATGGGCAACAAACGATGCAAGGTCTATAGTCTTGTTGATGTTGACTGTGTCAGCACACCATCTATAGTCCGTCCATTCACCAATATTGAGGTGAACAATGTTTCTATGCCAGTGGATATGGTATCATTGGTTGACTGTATTCCTTCTGCAGATGTAGTAGTGTATAACCAGATGTTCTTTATTCCTAACCAGAAAAGAGAGCTCTCCCTACTCGACAAGAAGAAAAACCGTCATGCCAGTATGCCTAATCCAAGCAACCAGATAGCCGTGGAGGACATCAAGAAGGTGCAGGATGTGATAGCAAGAGAAAACAAACAGTTGGTATATGCTCACTTCAACCTTGTCGTTGTAGTACCTATAGATGCTGATATTCAGAAATGTACCAACCATCTGGAGAACTCCTTTGGTCGATTGGGCATTCATATCAGCAAAAGAGCCTACAACCAGTTGGAGCTGTTTGTCAACTCATTCCCTGGTAATTGCTACTCCACCAACCCAGAGTATGACCGCTTCCTGACTCTCAGTGATGCAGCCGCCTGTCTCATGTACAAAGAGCGCATTCAGCATAGTGAGGAAACCCCATTGAAGATTTACTATACAGACCGCCAAGGTGTACCTGTTGCCATCGACATCAGTGGTAAGGAAGGAAAGAACAAGATAACGGATAACTCCAATTTCTTCTGCCTCGGTCCGTCTGGAAGCGGTAAGTCCTTCCACATGAATAGTGTAGTCCGTCAGATGTGGGAACAGAACACCGACGTTGTGATGGTTGATACCGGTAATTCATATGAAGGACTCTGCGAATATGTCGGTGGCAAGTATATCAGCTACACAGACGAGCATCCTATCACGATGAATCCTTTTGCCATCAAACGTGAGGAGTTGAACATCGAGAAGATAGGCTTCCTGAAAAATCTGGTCATGCTCATCTGGAAAGGAACCCAAGGTGAAGTCACCAAGACGGAAGACCGTCTCATAGAGCAGGTTATCACGGAATACTTCGATGAATACTTCATGAAGAAACAAATAGAGAACCTGTCGTTCAATACATTCTACGAGTACAGTAAAATCCGTATTCCTCAGATTATAAAGGAGAACAACCTGGCAGGAATTGACTTGGCATCCTACAACTATCTGCTGAAGGACTTCTACAAGGGCGGTAGTCATGAGCTTACACTCAATGAGAACCTCGACACAAAGCTGTTTGATGAGACCTTCATCGTCTTTGAGATTGACTCCATCAAGGATGACCCTCTCCTCTTCCCTCTTGTTACACTTATCATCATGGACGTTTTCATCCAGAAGATGCGTATCAAAAAGAACCGCAAGGTGCTTGTCATTGAAGAGGCATGGAAAGCCATAGCTTCGCCAATGATGGCAGAATATATCAAGTACCTCTACAAGACAGCCCGTAAGTTCTGGGCATCGGTGGGTGTGGTTACTCAGGAGATCCAGGACATTGTGGGAAGTCCTATCGTGAAGGAAGCCATCATCAACAACTCTGATGTGGTGATGCTGCTTGACCAAAGCAAGTTCCGTGAACGTTTCGACGAGATCAAGGCAATCCTTGGCTTGACAGATGTGGACTGCAAGAAGATCTTCACCATCAACCGACTTGAAAATAAGGAAGGCAGAAGCTTCTTCCGAGAAGTCTTTATCCGAAGAGGAAGTGTCGGAGGCGTGTTTGGAGTTGAGGAACCTCACGAGTGCTATATGACCTATACCACCGAGCGAGCAGAAAAGGAAGCGCTGAAACTCTACAAGAAAGAGTTGCAATGCGACCATCAACATGCCATCGAAGCCTATTGCCGAGACTGGGAACTGTCAGGAATCACCAAATCCCTACCATTTGCCCAGAAGGTGAACCAGACTGGCCATGTGCTGAACCTCAAACCCAAGAGGAAATTTGATGAGTATATGTAACAAGTCATAAACGATAATATTCAAACAATGAAACGCTATCTGATAATACTTACTCTCTATCTCTGTGCCGTAGTACCGACGATGGCACAGTACTACAGTGTAAACTATGACAAACGCACTGTAGAAGCAATGACAGCCGCTTTTGCAACAGAGGCAACTACTGAGGCGTATTATGCCGAACAGGTAGCTAAGATACGTGAACACTATCAGGCGGCAGAGGTGGCTGCGGCAGGAATCTTTACTTCAAAGTTCCTTGACCGTAAAGCCCTCACCCATCTGGGACTATGGACAAGTTCGACGGAGAACTACTATTACCGCCGTATCTACAACATGGTGTCGGCCAAGATCATGCCGAAGATATGGACTGTAGCTGGAATGATGCTCAAAAGTCCACAGAATGCTCTCTACTGGGGAAGCTATTTATATAAGGTATGTGAAGAGACCAAGACTCTCTGCTATCAGTTTGAGTCAATCGTCACCAACAGCACCCTCTCATTCAAGGATATTGCATTTCTGGAGATCAACCAGGAATTGGCGGCTATTCTGAAACTCTCGGAGTTGGGCAACGTAGATTGGGAAGCGATGTTTGACAACTTTTCCGGGTTCGGTTCCAACTTTACGAAGGAGAATCTGAAGGAAGACATAGACAACCTGTATGCCATGGGAGTCAACCTTGCTTCTGCTGGAGCTGGTAATGCTGTAGGCTCAATCCTTGGCAACAGTAGTTTCAGTGGTACGATGATGGATAAGACAAGCAGCGTCATTGAGATTGCAGAAAATGTGTATGGACTCTACAACAGTCTGTCTGCAAATGCAGGCAATACGCTCTTGCAGTTTGTTGGAGGAAGGGACAGCATTGCAAATCTCTTCTCTTTATCGAACTACAATCTGACCTCTTGGGTAACAGACTATGCCCGTGAAGGAATGGGACAATACTACACCCAGCGATGGTATATCTATAGAGTTGATGCCGGTAATGTGAAGCTGTGCGACTACTATCCACCTACAGACAATGATGCCATCATCAAAGGTGATCACTGGTATCGTATCAGCACAAAGGACAAAAACTATACTCCAACATCGGCAGAAAGAGAAGCTGCATTGAGAAACTCAGAAAGCCATGCTGGATGGAGTCGAAGTGATGTTCAGCAGCATAACAACTCGAATGACGGCTACAATTATAGCATAACCTACTATATGTCAGGCTATATTCTCAGTAAGAAGAAAAGTGGTCAATATGCTAAAGCCTATGCTTACGAGATTCATGTTTCAAAGAGCTGGTATAAAAAGGAAGTTGCTTATGAGGATGTCTTTGATTCCTACACAATGGACATGAACACATTCAAAGCCGGATTGAATGCACGACTGAAAGAACTCAATGATAACGAGGAAGGTTACACCTACTATCTTTCAAGTGATGCAAAGAGATACTATCAGACAACCGATGCCAAGAAGATTGCAGGATGTGAAACTGCAACCATCAGTGTTACCTGCCATGGCGGTACCAAACTTGGTGAAGCTTCGACCCAATACAAGTGTTCGAGTTGTGGAGGTAGCGTGAATGGTCACACCAAGCAGTGTGCTATGGCCACAAGTGTCACTCATGAAAGTGTCAACACCTCAGAGATTGATTCCAAGATTGCGGAGACAGAGAGGAAAATAGCTTCTCTCCAGTCTGAAATCACAAACTTGGAGGCAGAAAATTCGGAACTTCTTAGAAAAATTAAGAATTCAAATGTGAATGATGCTGCGAGGTATCGTCAACAGTACAACGCTAACAAAGATCGCATTACAGCATTGAAGTCTGACAAGAGTACTGCCGAATCAAAACTTGCCCAGTACCAAAAGGCAAAACAAGAGGCTATTGATGGTGAGAATGCCGTGACAGATGATTATTACCGCATACCGGCCATCATGCAGGATTGCAAGACTGCCTATAATCTCAGTTGGAATGGTTCGGGTGCATGGGAAGGTAATACTTTCGTCCGTACTGCATCTATGCCTAATATCAATGGTGTCATCACTTTCAAGGCAACAGTCTCGATAGCGAGAAAGCCCAAGTACTTCATGGGTATCAAGATACACCGTGCCATCGTGCAGATTTCATGGACTCTGACCACGGAATATAGCGATACGCAAGTGGTAGCTGTAGTAAACCTCGACCCAGCTAAGACCGATGAGGAGAAAGCAGCCGAAGTAAATGCTAAACTTGCAGAGATTGCCCGTGACTATCCAGACTGTGACCCTACGGTTGAATATGCCAAGAGTAGCCCCGTAGAATCAGACAATACGGATGATACCTATCATTTGCTCTGGTCAAGTGACCGCCTGGAAATAGCACGTCAGATAGACAGCCGTCTCACTAAGATTTTTGCCGATTTGGTGTCATTGGAGAAGATGATGCATTACAAGCATTCCATCATAGACATTTTAAGGAGTGTTGCTCCCCCACTGAATGACGAGCAAGGCAGAAGACAGACTCTCATTGAACAATGCAGGAAACGATGGTTGCGACATGCAGCCGATAGTGGACATTCAGATAGTTATAACGGAAAATATGAAGACGATGAAGAAGACAACAGTGAATAGCAAGATACTGACAATACTCATTTGTCTGTTGACCCTTTTGCCTTCAGCAGCAAAAGCTCAGGTAGGCTTTGATGCAGTTTCTATCGAGGCCTATATCAAAGATCACAAGCAACAGCGCAGTCTGCTACTTGTGCGTTCCACCTTGGAGGCAAGCAATAAACTGCTGCATGACTACAGCGGCGATGCCAACATTGGATTCAGGGACATCAACAAGGAACTGGATAAGTACACCAGGGCATTTGACGTGATTGATATTCTGTATCAGTCACTCCGTACCAGTCTCAATGTGTACAGCACCTATGAGAATGTGAGTGACAAAGTCGGTGACTATAGAAAGATGCTCAATGATTTCAGGAAAAAATGCCTGGAAAGAGGAAACATCATGAGTACCGATACGCTGATTATCACCATCAACACCAAGGCTTTGGCTAAGATTGCAGATGAAGGCGACAATCTCTATAGGTCAGTCAGTGATTTGCTGCTATATGCTACTGGAGCTGCGGCATGTTCAACGTCAGATTTGCTTCTCATCATTACGAGCATCAACAACTCGCTCGACAACATCAACAAGCATCTCAACAAGGCATACTTCGAAACATGGAGATATATCCAAGTGAGAATCGGCTATTGGAAAAAGCAGGTGTACCGTGCCAAGAGCAAAGAGGAAATCATAAGTGATGCCTTTGGAAGATGGAGAGGCGCTGGATATTTAGGCTATTAGGATAATAAATAAAAAATCAATGAATATGAAACATTTAATCTCTTCACGGACAGCACTTTGCTTATGTGGCTTGACGTTATGCTTTAACGCATCAGCCCAAGGATATGTGAGTTACAACCATGATGCAGCCAAGATGAACCAGATTACAGTTCAGGAGATTGGTTCTGGTGGTCTCACTCCTGCATTCTATTATGATGCCTTACACAACAGCTATCAGAAGACTGCAGCAAAAAAGAACAAGCAGTTTTTCAGAACCATGGCAGGAGTCTCTGCATATCAGCAGGTGGATGTTGCTGATAGTATCAAAGCATCTCTTACCCAACGAGCAGAAATAGAAGCACTCAACATTGCAGACCGGCAGATTGACATTGCCTGGCTTGCAGAAGGAAACAAGATCAACTCCAAGCTCTCGGACTTTCAGGCGAATATTGACCGAATAGTAAGCGTTGGTGGTTCTGTTTCAGACAAGACACGATGGACAGAATACTACAAGATGTACAAGACAGCCATCAAGGAGATGCAGGATGCCTATATGCCCAATGCCCAGCGCAAACAGCAGTATCTTGCCATCTATGATGACATTACCAAGCAGAATGAGACACTTATCTCCTTTTTAGTCCAACTAAGCAACAAGAGAAAGACCTCCTCCTTGCTTGCTGCACGACTTGAAAGAAGAAACAATGTAGCCAGCCACGCATCATCAGCAATTAGCAGATGGCGTGAAGCAGGCAAAAAGAATGTAGGAAATAACTCTGGAGACTCAGAATCTGATGACTCCGAAGGCAATAACATAGTAAGACAATAAAACATGGCAGATTCAAACATCCTTTCCGATTTCGGTATCAAGATCCTCGAACAGGAGATTGATGATGTGATTTTCCAGACCAACGAGTTCCTTTGTGATGCCACGTTCACAGGCTCACAAGGTCCGTTTTGGTGGATATTGCAGATGTGTATGGCTCTAGCTGCGCTGTTCTCGATAGTCGTAGCTGGCAGTATGGCCTACAAGATGATGGTAAAGCATGAGCCGATAGACATCATGAAGCTGTTCAAGCCTCTTGTGGTCAGTGTGATCCTCTGTTGGTGGTACCCACCTGCAGATACCGGCATTACAAACAACGGCAGCAGCTGGTGTGTACTTGACTTTCTCTCCTATATCCCTAACTGCATAGGTTCATACACCCACGACTTGTATGAAGCAGAGTCTGCACAGATTGAGGATAAGTTTGAAGAAGTCCAGGAACTCATCTATACACGAGACACTCTTTATAACTCATTACAGGCTCAGGCAGACGTAGCCCATTCCGGCACATCGGATCCAAACCTGATAGAGTCAACCATGGAACAGGCAGGTGTGGATGAAGTGACGAACATGGAAACTGATGCTTCGAAGCTCTGGTTCACATCACTCACGGCAGGTGCAGTGGTAGGCATAGACAAGGTGATTATGCTCATAGCCCTAATAGTTTTCCGCATAGGTTGGTGGGCTACCATCTATTGCCAACAGATACTCCTGGGTATGCTGACGATATTCGGTCCGATACAATGGGCATTCTCTCTCTTGCCGAAATGGGAAGGAGTCTGGTCAAAGTGGCTGATACGTTATCTCACGGTACATTTCTATGGAGCAATGCTATACTTCGTGGGCTTTTATGTCCTTTTACTCTTTGATATAGTGCTCTGCATTCAGGTGGAGAACCTTACAGCCATTACCGAAAGTGAGCAGACGATGGCAGCATATCTGCAGAACTCGTTCTTCTCAGCCGGTTATCTGATGGCAGCAAGCATTGTGGCATTGAAATGTCTGAACCTCGTTCCAGACCTTGCTGCATGGATGATTCCTGAAGGAGATACAGCATTCTCTACCCGAAACTTCGGTGAAGGTGTGGCACAGCAAGCCAAGATTTCAACCCAGGGCATGATTAGCAAAGTGATGTAAACAGCAAATAATACATATATAATAAGGTATGGTAATAAAGAATCTCGAAAACAAAATCAAGTTGGTGATGATTATCTGCTCACTCTTCCTTGTGGGCTGCATCATCATCTGTATATCCAGCATTTGGACAGCTAAGCAAATGGTTTCAGATGCTCATCAGAAAGTGTATGTACTGGATGGCAATGTTCCTATTCTCGTTCAGCGCAGCACCATGGAAGAAACACTCGATGTGGAGGCAAAGAGCCATGTGGAAATGTTCCATCATTACTTCTTCACTCTTGCGCCAGATGACAAGTACATCAAATATACAATGGATAAAGCCATGTATCTGGTTGATGAAACGGGTCTTGCGCAGTACAATACATTAAAGGAGAAAGGCTTCTACTCAAACATCATGGGTACGAGTGCCGTATTCAGTATCTTCTGTGACAGTATCAAGTTCGACAAGGAGAAGATGGAGTTCACCTACTATGGCAGACAGCGTATTGAGCGACGCACAAGCATTCTTACCAGAGAACTTGTGACGGCAGGTCATTTGAAGCGTGTTCCCCGTACTGACAACAACCCACATGGTTTGCTCATCACCAACTGGAGAACCCTTCTCAATAAGGATATAGAACAAAAGACCAAACTGACATATTGATATGGGATGGAAGAAAATGTTTATCGGTGAAAAGATGCCGGACAAAGACGATCCTCAATATCGTCAGAGATATGAGACTGAGGTGAAGGCAGGTCGCAAGTTTGCCAAGACTATGAAGCTTGATGTGCTTGCAGTCAAGGTACAACTGTTTGCTAATGACCATAAACGGTTGTTCCTCTACCTTGTATTTGGTTTCATAATCTTCTGTTTTGGTCTGAACATCTACAGGTTGGTAGTGGTGTATAGTCATCAACAGTCAAGACAAAGTGCTACGGAAAGGCAAGAGCAGATGTTGCGTCTGCGACACAGCAAAGTCTGGAAAGCTGTTGAAAATGCCTACACCACGCATCCTGCCATGAATAGAGATAATCAAAAGAATAATAACGAAAAGATAGAAAACGATGGACGCATTGAAAAAGATTAACTGGAAACAGCCCAAGTATATGATACCGCTTATCATTTACTTCCCTCTGTTGTTTGTCGGCTACTTCGTCATTGACCTCTTTCATACGGAGAAGGCTGAGATTCCTGATGGTCTCACTACGACCGAGTATCTTAATCCAGACCTGCCTGATGTCAAAATGAAGGGAGACGGTATTGGTAACAAGTATGAGAGTATGCTCAAATCATATGGTAAGATAGACGATTATTCTGCAGTAGGAAACATTGAACGCAATGAAGAAGATACCAAGGAAGAGTATGATACAAAGTACTCAGATGAAGAACGTAAACAGGTGGAAGCCCAGGAAGCCGAGAAACTCTCTGAGATGCAAAGGCAGCTACAGGAGAGCGCACAGAAAGGCCAGGAAATCGCCAAAGGCAACAATTCTGCAGAAAATGATCGCTTAGCTCGTGGCAAACAGCGTGAGCAGGAGGCGATGGAAGAACTCAATCGAGCCATTGCCCAGGCAAGGATTCAGGCTCAGCAGGTCTCTACCCCATCCATGCAGGCCGAAGTAACTGCCCAAACGGGCGATGCCAAGGAAGGAAAGGTTGAAATTCCGGAAAAGAAGACCGATGATGAACCGCATGAGGTCGTCAAGAAGGTCAAGGTTACTTCCGACTACTTCAACACCCTGTGTGACAATGACAAGGAAGCTGGACTTATCAAGGCTATCATAGACGAGAACATCAAGGCGGTGGATGGATCAAGAGTACGACTTCGTCTGCTCGATGATATTGTCATCAATGAAACGGTCATTCATAAAGGCTCCTACATCTATGCCACCATGAGCGGCTTCGGTTCACAGCGTGTCAAGGGTACAGTCAAGAGTATCATGGTAGATGATGACATCGTCAAGGTAAACCTTTCGCTCTATGATACCGACGGACTCGAAGGATTATATGTACCAAGCAGCCAGTTCAGAGAAACCACGAAAGATGTTGGAAGCGGTGCTTTGAGCAATACTTCAACCCTAACCAACAGTACATCTACAGGAGGTGGAAACCTGGCAAGCTGGGGAGCACAAGCCGTTACCAATGCCGTTCAGAAGACAAGCAACGCCATTAGCAAAGCCATCAAGAAGAACTCAGCCAAGCTGAAATACGGAACCTTTGTGTATCTCATCAATTCACGTTCAAACCAGAAAGAAAAATAATAAAGACATATATGATTATGAAGACTATCAAGAAAATCTGCGCATTGGTAGTATGCGCATTAGCCTCCCTCCCATCCATGGCACAACAGACGTATCTGGAAATGGAGCAGCTTACCATCAATGAGAATGTCACAACAGTCATTACCGCCTCTGAGCCAGTCCGCTTCGTTGACATATCTACAGATGCAGTGGTCGGCGACCAGCCAATCAACAATACCATCCGTTTGAAACCCAAGGAAGGTGCTACTGTTCATGCCGATGGTGACATCCTTGCTATTGTGACGATAGTTACAGAGCGTTACAGAACCCAGTACGCTCTGATATACACTACACGAATGCAGGAAGCAGTCACAGATAAACAGATTCTTGCTTCGGAGAAGATTCCATACCATAATCCTTCTGTATCTATGAGTACTGAGGATATGACCAGATATGCCCGAAAGATCTGGAACTCACCGGCAAGAATACGAAATGTGAGCACCAAGCAGCACAGAATGACCATGAGGTTGAACAACATCTACTCTGTAGGAGAATACTTCTTCATTGATTTTAGCATCGAGAACCGCACCAATATCCGCTTTGACATCGACGAGATGCGTATCAAGCTGAATGACAAGAAGGTTTCCAAGGCAACTAATGCCCAGATGATTGAGCTTACGCCAGCTATGGTGCTTGACCAGTCCAAGACTTTCAAGTATGGTTATAGAAACGTTCTTGTGCTCAAAAAGATGACATTCCCTAACGACAAGGTGCTGTCTATCGAGATTTCAGAGAAGCAGATTAGCGGAAGAACCATCAGTCTGGATATAGACTACGAAGATGTTCTGTATGCCGACTCATTCAACTCATACTTAATGATGGAGGAATAAGACGATGAAGAAATACATATTGTCATTGATGATGGGACTGTGCGTTTCAGTCTCATCATTCGCCCAGAGCCATAGCGACCGCATATCCGTAGGTGTAGGTGCTTTGTATCAGAGAGGTTTGGATGCCACCATCTCATGGGAACATGAAACATGCTACCACAATGCATGGGAGTACTTCATCAACGGCTACATCAAATGGGATGAATGCGCATCATGTGGACACGTCTGCCCAGAGTCGTTTTGGAACAACTACCGTACATGGGGAATAGGTGCTGCCTACAAACCTTGTGTAGCAAGAGGAAGAAACAACTACGGAAACCTGCGTATCGGCGCAAGTGCTGGCAGTGACACAGACAAGTTTGTCGGTGGCTTGCATGTCGGTTACGAACATAACTTTGCCCTACGTCATGGATGGGGATTGTTTGTTCAAGCCAAATGTGACCTCACTCTTCCCAAACGGGAAGACTTGTTTCGCACTGGCATCGTGATAGGATTCAAGATACCCACATTAAAGAAATAGCAACAATGAAGATACTAAATATCATTTGTGCTACTCTCATGGCAGTAGCATTTGCCTCATGCGATGAGCATCGAGACTTTCCTGATACGGCAATGAAGACCTGCGACATCCTCTGTACAGATGGCAAAGTCGTAAGATTCGAGGAAGTTAAGTCACAAAACAAGACTCCTATTGCTGTGGTGTTCTATGTGAATAAGAACGAGGACATCCAAGGCACAGGCTATGCTGTCTATCTAAAGGACATTGAGCCGTTTGCCTATTCTGACTCTCTCGGAATGAAGCATAACACATCAGCTGATATTGCGGCATTTGATGGCAATGGCAATACTCATGCTATGTATTCCTCTGGAACTTCGCCTGCAGCTTCAGCAGTCTTCGACATGTGGCAATATGGTCAGAGTGCCTACATCCCTTCCGTTGCTCAGATCAAACTCTTGTATCAAGCACGCAGTGCGGTAAATACGTATATTCGCAAGTGCGGAGGCGATGTGATTCCAGACAATCCGGATGAGTGTTGGTATTGGACTTCGACAGAGGTTAAAGACCAGGAAACAGCAAAAGCCTGGTTGTACTCGTTAGCCTCAGGAGCACTTCAAGAAACACCAAAGACGCAAGCGCATAAAGTCCGTCCAATCATTACTTTATATAATTAGCATTAAATATTCACTATAATACAAGAATAAGGTTTCATGGAGGAAACAAAAGAATTACAGACCATGTATAAGATATTCCGCTGTCTGATATACTTATCATTGATAGTGGAGTTCTTTGAGTATGCTATAGACCCAGCGTTGCTTGACTATTGGGGTGGCATTGTTTGTGACATTCATAGCCGTGTAAAGAGGTGGTTCATCTATATGGATGGCAACCTCGTATGGAGCAAGATTGCTACCATCGTGCTTATTTGTATCACCTGCATTGGCACGCGAAACAAGAAACACTTGGAGTTTGATGCTCGTCGTCAAGTGTTCTATCCGTTGGTGAGTGGACTGTTCGTTACCATACTGTCTATATGGCTTTTCGGTCATCGTATGGATATGAGGTTCTATACCATCAGTCTGAACATCTGGCTCTACATGGCTGCCTCTATTCTTGGTACCATCTGCATCCATGTTGCCCTCGACAATATCTCCAAGTTCCTGAAGGAAGGATTGCTCAAAGACCGTTTCAACTTCGAGAACGAGTCTTTTGAGCAATGCCAGGAACTACAGGAAAACAAGTATAGCGTAAACATCCCGATGCGCTATTACTACAAGGGCAAGTTCCGCAAAGGTTGGGTGAATATCGTGAACCCTTTCCGAGGAACATGGGTAGTTGGTACTCCTGGTTCCGGTAAGACATTCTCCATCATCGAGCCGTTCATCCGCCAGCATAGTGCCAAGGGTTTTGCCATGGTTGTCTATGATTACAAGTTCCCTACGCTTGCGCAGAAGCTGTATTATCATTATAAGATAAACCAGAAAGCCGGGAAGGTGCCACCAGGATGCAAGTTCAACATCATCAACTTTGTGGATGTAGAGTATTCCAGACGTGTGAATCCTATTCAGCAGAAATACATTGGTAACCTTGCTGCAGCCAGTGAAACGGCAGAAACCCTTTTGGAGTCTTTGCAGAAAGGTAAGAAGGAAGGTGGTGGCGGTAGCGACCAGTTCTTCCAAACATCAGCGGTCAACTTCCTGGCAGCTTGTATCTATTTCTTTGTCAACTACAAGAAGGTGCCATACGACAAAAACGGCAATCCTCTTATTGCTGAGATGACAACAGAGCCAAAGACTCATCGTCCGAAACCTACTGGCAGAGTCTTTGACCATACAGGCAGAGAGGTAGAACCAGAGTATTGGCTGGGCAAGTATAGCGACATGCCACATATCCTTTCGTTCCTTAATCTCGATTATCAGACTATCTTTGAGGTTTTGGAAACCGATCCAGAGGTTGCCCCTCTCCTTGGCCCTTTCCAGACAGCCATGAAGAATAAGGCTATGGAACAGTTGGAAGGTATGATTGGTACACTCCGTGTCTATACCTCCCGATTGGCTACCAAGGAGTCGTATTGGATATTCCATAAGGATGGTGATGACTTTGACCTGAAGGTGTCAGATCCGAAGAATCCTTCATATCTGCTCATTGCCAATGACCCAGAGATGGAAAGTATCATTGGTGCATTGAATGCTTTGATTCTGAACCGCCTCGTCACCCGTGTCAATACTGGACAAGGCAAGAATATCCCTGTCAGCATCATCGTGGACGAGTTGCCTACGCTCTACTTCCACAAGATTGACCGACTTATAGGTACTGCCCGAAGCAACAAGGTTAGCGTGGCTCTGGGTTTTCAGGAGTTGCCACAGCTTGAATCTGACTACGGAAAGGTGGGTATGCAGAAGGTTATCACAACTGTAGGTAACGTGGTGAGTGGTTCAGCAAGAGCAAAAGAGACTTTGGAATGGCTCTCCAACGACATTTTTGGCAAGGTAGTTCAGTTAAAGAAAGGTGTAACCATCGACCGCGACAAGACCTCCATCAATCTCAATGAGAACATGGACAGCCTTGTTCCTGCCAGTAAAATCTCAGACATGCCTACTGGCTGGATATGCGGTCAGTCTGCTCGTGACTTCATTAAGACCAAGACCGGACGAGGTGACAGCATGAATATCCAGGAATCAGCAGAGTTCCAGACCTCTAAGTTCTATTGTAAGACGGACTTTGATATGAAGAAGATTGCTGAGGAAGAAGCTGACTATGCGAACTATAAAATACCGAAGTTCTATACCTTCCCATCCAAGGATGCCAAGGAGCGAATCCTGTATCAGAATTTCGTGAGTGTAAACCTCGATGTCAAGAATATGATTGACGAGATAAACAAATTCAAGATAAAATGACTTTCAGAAAGATAATATTATTCCTGCTTATATCACTGAGTCTGGTTGCAAATGTCCAGGCTCGAATGCCGACAGAGCGACCGGCATCAACGTCGGCGTCCATTTTTGAGTTGCCACCTTTCGAGCGTGCTGTATGCTGCATCAGGTTCTACGAAGGCATGCATCGAGCTAAGGACTATCCTTATGTAGGTTATGGACATAAGCTCAGACCGGGAGAACGTTACTCTGCTAATATGTCAACGTATGAAGCAGAGCAACTTCTTCGTAAAGACCTCAGAGAGTTATGCGCTATGTTTCGTTCCTATGGTCAAGACTCCCTACTCCTTGCTGCATTATCATATAATATCGGACCATACAAGGTGACCGGATATAAAGGCAAATACCCTAAAAGTTCTGTTTTAAAGAAACTCGAAGTAGGCAACCGGAACATCAGAGACGATTATGTGAACCATTGCCATTGGCGAGGGAAACGAATCCCTTCCATTGAGCGCAGACGTTATGCAGAACTCATGCTATTATTTACTCCATGACAGAAAACGAACCAATCAAAACTGTTTCAGACGGTATCACATTCCTATCCACTGGTAGATATTATGATGGTATCAACAGGTGGGTAGCACATAAACTGAAAGATGGAGACCATGATGCCCCATAGACTATGCTGCACGTCAGATAGCAAAGCTGTTACCTCAAAATGCGGTTCTCGTTCCAATTCCAGGACATCATGGAAAAGCCGAACAGACCATGCAGTTGGCAAAAGCTATCTCGTCATATACTCACCTCCCTATCGTTGAAGCCCTCCGTGGCATAGAGCGAGGCTCACAATATGATGCCAAGAAAAGAGGCCAGACGCTTTCTGCCGAAAATATGGGATTCTACAGACATAAAGACTTGCCCTCAAATCGTACACCTTATCTTATCGATAATGTAGTAGATACAGGCAATACCGCAAAGGCAGCTATCAAAGCACTTGGCAGTGGAACAGTTGCTTCATTTGCAATGAGTGACACTTTTCTACAAAGAGAAGAAGCCAAAAGTCTTCGTCGATAACACAATTATAAAGATTGATTGATGCCCAAACCAAGAAAGAAACAAATAAAGCCAATCGCAACTGCAACAATCTATCATTGTAAGGATTGTGCTAAAAGTTACGATTGGCATAGCAAAGCTTTAGACGGCCACCTGATTCTGTGTCGTTGCCCTCACAAGCAGGAAGGTGGTCGCTATTGCATATTCCTTAATGACCCACAATGTGAGCATTTTAAATTAAGGCAGGATTGATGTTAACAGATTTACTACTTTCTTTTCTTTCTTGTAGTCCTTTTTCCTATTTGTTTTTTTACAATCGCACCGGTATCTCGTCCACTGCTACACTTGCATTTGGTCAATAAGCAGGTCGTAAAAGGTAAGCCTCGATATTCATCTTTTAGAGCTTCAAAAATATTTTGTTTGCCACCTCTACCAACATCAAAAACCCAAAATACAGACAAGCAAGCATTGGTTGCTTTGGCATACTTTTCGAACTTCATTTTATACGCCTGACGTTCTTTAGTACTTTGTATTTCTTTATTATGCAATAATTTAAGTTCTATCATAATAGGATTGCACATTCCATACCAAATTAAAAAGTCTGTTCGTTTATTATCTTGCAACGCAACTTCACGATCAACACGCACATTAGTCAGTCCTAATTGACTACACTTGTTTATTATGGTATTTTTTAATTCTCGTTGAATAAAGTCTTCACTCAAAGCTTGGCTATTGAGAAGAGAATATATACCTTGGTCTTGAATTTCTTTTTGAACCTCTAATGCAATCGTTGCAAAATAGTTTCTAAAGTCCGCATCGTTTCTTATTGGCAAATATGCATTCGTTATACATGCGTTGTATTTTTTTACGGATGCATCTATATTGCCTCTTTCAGAATTCAAGAAGACTAACTCATAATGATTCATTATATTATAGGCATTATTGTCAGCAACACCTTCACAGTGTTTCTCAACGAGAATCCTTAACTTTTGAATGTAGTTTAACTTTTTCATATTGATAAAGTACATGTATATCTGCGACATCAAATAACTAGAATACTCTCTATTTACTATTCGAGGAGACAGATTTAACCCAAATTCAAACAATTCTAACATATTCTGAATAACAGATTCTTCTTGTACTGACATAAAGCACCTAAACATTCGTGGATTTGCTCCTGAAATTTCTTGTTCTTCATCTGATACCAATCGTACATGATGACTTTCAAATTGTCTTGTAGAAACTATATTTTCTTTTAAATAAGAGAATCTCCATGATATTGCTTTTTCATCATGAAATTTTTCTATCATAATGGCATTACACTGCATTTTCATCCCCTTAATTCCATATTTTTCAATAGAATCAAACAATTTTCTATAATCTTCAACACCCCATTTGACATAGTCTTTAGCTATCAACTCAAGTGCTTTTGAAGCGATATATGCATTCTCTTGGGATTGATCCGCAACATAAGTATTTACATATTCTTCAAGCTTATATGATAAAAAATCCATCCCATACTCTGTGATACACTCCATAATATCATCTGGCGAAATCTTTAAAAAATCATCGTTTCTAGATTTCCACCAATCACTGAGCATAGCACTCTCTTCTGTACTCAATTTGCCTATAATTTTCTTGAAGAAAGAACTAATAGTATGCGAATCAATATTACCAACACGACTTCTGAGTGGAAGATTTTTAGCTAATATCATCCTATATTTCATTAGTTTTTCTTCTTGTCCGAGTTCACAAACAGCATTTACAAAATGTGGTATATATATAAGATCCCATGACAGAGTGTAGGAATTCGGACCTTCTTTCTTGGTTTTGGTTTTGCCGAGATCTACATTGTTAAAAAAATCATATATAACTGTAAAAACTTTGTTATAGTCTATAGATTTCAAATAATTAATGTTCTCACACAAAAAGAGAGCGTAATAATACTTGTCTTTCGATTTAATATTCTGATCCACAAGATAATTGTAGGCTTCTTCCAACTCTTTGTCATTATTAGGAGTGTTTTCTTCTCCCTCAGATTTATCCAAACGTTTAAATACATCAGAATAACGTGCCAAATATTTAGATAGCGACAGCTGTTTATCTTCGTCGTGTCTAACTTTGCTTAAAAGCGAAAGAAGACATCTGTCAACGTTGTAATTATCTTTATATAATTGTACCAGTATATTCTCAATCGCACAAATCAAGTCATAATCAATATACTCTGGTTCAATGTTCTTTAGATAATACCACAATCCTCTGTTTTGATCTAAACTTTGAACAAAGCATAATGACACAGAATCATCTTGAATAATCTGTTTGAATAATTTACTTTCATCTCCGGAAATTTTATGATAATAGCGAGTTTTTAAATAGACTGCAAACAACTGAATCAAATCATTCTTAGCCTCTTTGTTTTTATTAAAAACTGCAAGAATTTGTTTTACCAAGGAAAAGTAATGTACACTTAAATTTCCTACTGGATTAAAGAACTTCTCAATTTTATTAGTGTTGACGATCTGCTTGTATGTACTTATTATTAATTCTGTATTCTCTATACATAAAATCGCATTTATAGCATGAGGATTACTTTGATAGCATTCTTTAATCCAACATTGAATTACGTTCTTATCTGTGAACCCATTATACCCAGTAATATCACAGTATTTTCCTTTGATATCCGAATTGAACGTATCGAATTTTTTAGCTAATCCGACTAAGCCCTCTATGTCATTTATCGCTTCGTATATCGACAACGAAACGTATTGAATATCAGAATTTTGATTTTCTACTAATTTCTTAGCAGCATTTGCCCAATACGAAATAACCTCTGCACTCAAACAATTACCTTGAGCCAAAACTTCAAGAATTGCTGATATATTTGAAAGTTGAATTTTATTCAAATACTCTGTTGTAGGCATAAGCATTTGACAACAACCTACAGAATAGCATTGCTGCAAAATAGATAAAATAGGACTTCTCCATCTAATATAAACTGGTCTTCTCAAATAATTATTCCAAATAATCTTAAACAATTCTGCTTTCTGCTCAACAGAAAGTATAGTAGGATCTAAATATCTCAATAATGCATCCAACGAATCCAATTCCAAATTAGACTCATAAGACAAAATTAATTTAAAAATATTGAAAAATGAAGAAGAGCGAATGTATGATACATGAGGAATTACATCGAGCCAATTTGGATAAATATGTTTAACATCATGACTTACTGCAATATCATACAATACACTCTCAATATTGTCTTGTCTACATAATTCTTTCGCAGCAAGATATTCTTGTATTTCAGTATCAGGAAACATCAAAACGCCATTTGTCTCTTTAAGAATACGATTCTCAAAAAACAACAAACTTAAATTAGACAAAACCATTTGTGCCATATTACCGCTTATACCATCCAAAATTGTATATAGCTCATCTTTCGTAATTGAGTCAAGTCGACCAATTTCCATAACGAATGCTATTTTTTCAAGTACTCGTTGTGTGAGGATTGCCAAATTGTTTTTATCGCATTGTGTGTTATCATATTTTTCAATTGCATGAAGAATATTTTTCTCAACAAACACCTCGAATATCTGTCCTATATCTTCACAATCAACGTTCTCTTTTTGGTATTCTATAAAATATTCAAGATATCTTGGAACAGAAAGCAAGTCTAACATTTTGTTGCTTTTTCCTATATTAGAAATGACCTGCTTTGAACAACTGGAAAGAATATCTCGTACACTTTCATCATCTAATCTAAGTAGCTCTATATACGAAAGATCTGTAAATGAAGAGAAAATGCGAGCATAAGATGCCACATAATGTTTTCTGCAAGAAAAAACAACATTAGTATTCTTGTTATTCTCACAAAAGTCCTTTATTTCTCTAAATACTCTGGAAAATTGATTTGATTCAACTTCATCAAGAGCATCAACTATACAATACTTCACATTGATACCAACCGATTTTGAAATAAAATCTACAGCATTACATTTTACAACATCCTTTGAAGAAAGAGCCGATTCCAACTCTTTTAAGAGTCTACTTTTTCCAATTCCAGGTTCTCCAACAACACATAAATGATGTGTATTCCTTATTGTATCTAAAAAAGAAGACTTATCAGTAATACGTGTCGAATTTGACTTATCTGTTGATTCTAATAAGTCATCTATCTTTATATATTGTTTTATGTAAGGAAGTATATATCTATCCATTAAAAAATAATTTAATTTGAATAATTAGTACTCTTCAAAAGTCAAGCATTTGAACTTTGTGAAGTTTTTTATAACACTATTTACGTATCACATTTCATCAGCACCTTCCAGAAGCTGATGGGTAAATACACATTCTCCAAATAAGCTGCATCCTTAAACATAGGAGCAATCTCTTCTGGAGTATATCCAGCGATACTGCAGCCAACTGGAGTTACCAGAAACTTTAGTTCAGGATGCTCCCTGGCATATTGCGTAAATCTCATGATGGCAAGCTTTGTATTATGCTCACCCTCCATCGTGGGAATCGAGTACGACTGCCCTTGCAATCCCTCACCATTTCCCCATTCTGCACCAAACTCATTGTAGGCAACACGAGCAGCACCTGCATGATGCATACCCAGAGCATTGCTTCCAAACACAAAAATCTCGTTCGGTGCCAAGCTGTAAATCACAGATGGGATGATACGTGTAGGCAATGTTCCTGTTCTGCCTCCTGTCATCCAATAACGCTCTTCATCTGTGTAGATGTTCGTCTTTTCCATCGTTCTTATGATTTTGTTTATACCACGACCTAAAGGTCTAACTGTTACAATCTGGATGCAAAAGTAGAAAGCCATTATGCAATCTATCTGCACTCTCAGAAAAAAGACGCCCTTCACATGCAAAAAAAGTGCAAACCGAACGCAATGGAGCTTGCTCCGATTGCTGAGATGCAGCCTTTTTTCTACAAAAATACAATATTTTTTCGAATAACATGACGAAAACATCAATTTATTTGCTTTAGGAGTGTTATTTTTATGAAAAATGTCTGTTTTTCGAAGAAAAAACCTTATTTTTGCATATTGATAATATATAAAAACAAGAAATATGGAGAAACAACCTCTAAATCGGATTAAGGTGATGCTTGCAGAACGCATGCTAACCAACAAGCAACTGGCTGAGATGCTCGGTAAGGATCCTGCTACAATATCAAAGTGGGTCACCAATACATCACAACCAACTTTAGAGAATTTGATTGAGATAGCTCGCTGTCTCAAATGCGACATGAACGACCTTGTCAGACTGGATGATGTCGTTACTATAAAAACAGATAAATAAACTAATTAAGAAAAGACTCTATGCCAACAAACAAGAATGCGCAACTTCGCTACCGGATTCTGGACAGATGCTTTAGCGATTTTCATAGAACATATAGTATTGAGGACCTCCTTGACACGGTCAATGAGTCCCTCATGGATCTCTATGGCTCGCAGGTCAGCATCCGTCAGATACGTGAAGACATCAAATACATGAGAGATAGAGTCACCTACAATGCCCCTATCGAAACATATCCCTTTGATGGAAGGAAAAGTTACTACCGTTATTCTGACCCAAGCTTCTCCATCTTTAATAATGAGTTGACAGCCGAAGAAATAAAGTCTCTTCGCTCCACTATCGACATACTAAGTCGTTTCCGTGGTGTGCCGAGTAACGCATGGTTGGAAGATGTTATCTCAAATCTCGAATTCCGTTTTGGTGTCAAGCCCAATACAGAGAATATCGTGTCATTTGACCACAATGATCTGCTGAAGGGAACAGAATTCTTGGGCGAACTGATAGAGTCCGCATTGAATCATCAGCCATTGAATTTGCTCTATCGCACTTTCGCTGGCAATGAAAGATTTGCCATCCTCCATCCTTACCATATCAAGCAATTCAACAACCGTTGGTTCCTCATAGGATTGCAGGAAGGTAGTCATGGCAATTACATCACCAACAAAGCGCTCGACCGTATCGTGAAGTTCTCACGTGCCAATGTGCCGTTTATTCCCAATACGGAGATAGACTTCAATGAGTATTTCAAGGACATCGTTGGAGTGACGTTACCCGAAGACCATCCAGTGGCAGAGGAAGTGCTATTGAAGTTTGACGAAGCTCGTTTTCCTTATGTGGTGAACAAGCCAATCCATCCTTCACAAGAGGTTGAAGACGAAGAACTGCGAATTATCAAGCTCATGGTTCGTCCGAATAAGGAACTTGAAGCACGCATCTTTTCATACGGAAATCAGGTTGAAGTACTCAAACCTGAGTGGTTGAGACGGCAAATTGCTGAAAAAATAGAGAATTTATTGAAAAAATATTCAATAGTGCAGAAAGACTGCAACATAGAATAATAATTTTGCAAAGACAATGATAAATGACGCAGACATAAGTGAGAACCAATTCCTCCACAGCTACGGAGAGAAGGTATGTATGAATCTTCTGAAAGATCATACCACCCAGCAGAATATCTACTGGGCTACGGATTCGTATGCTGACTACGGAGAGAATTTTACTTTCTTTGCACCTATCACGCTCGACAAGATCACATCCTATGCCTCAAAAGAAGGCAAGGTGATTACAAAGGAGCAATACAATGAGTTGGTCAAAAAAAATCCTGAGGAGAAAGACAATTACCAGGAGATTATCCGACCACGTGCAGTAAAGTCGAAAGAAGAACAGACGCAGCGTGCCAAGGATAAGGCAGAGGTATTTACTCCTGCATGGATTTGTAATGCACAGAACAATCTCATTGATGAAGAATGGTTCGGAAGAAAAGAAGGTCTCTTCAATTCGCCCGACCCTGAAAACCCTCAGAAGTGGATTAACAATGAGGAGAAAATTGAGTTTCCAGAAGGTAAAACCTGGAAAGACTATGTGGCAGATACCCGTCTGGAGATTACCTGTGGTGAAGCTCCATACCTCTGTAACAGATATGATGCAGTTACCGGTGAGTATAATGAGAATGTGAAATATCGCATAGGAATGCTCGACCGTAAACTCAGAATCGTTTCCGAGAATACGAAGGATTCCAAGGATTGGATTCTTTGGGCTAAGATAGCTCTCCGTGCAACATACGGTTTCGAATGGCAAGGCGATAACCTCCTACTTGCCAGAGAAGCTCTCTTCTTTACATTCGAAGAGCATTATATCGCTCAGTTTGGTGAAAAGAAGTTCAACCAGAACAAGATGCGCATGATGCCAGGTGCTGCTTACATCATCTCCTGGAACGTGTGGCAGATGGATGGATTGATATACGGACTTCCTGGGCATACGCCTAAGGAGTTGTCTTCAGAAGAGAAAAAACGGATCATTCAAGACTTTGAAAAGAAAAAGTCTGATTTGGGAATATTCAGAACTCCAGAAGCCGAGAAAAAATTGGATGCAGAGAGAGATAGATTAATCCACAAAGAATATCCACCCTTTGAGCGGTTCTGTCTTATCAAAGACTTCCTTAAGGGTATCAACCTTCAGAAGTCAACGCTAAGAAATATAGACTTTCACGACAAGTCGGCTATCAAACAGACCTTCGAGTCGTTAGTAAACAAGAATAATAATAAATAACATAATTATGGCAACGTACTCAACCCTTGAAGAAATAAAGACCGGCTTGCAGGATGACCTGTTTGCCGATGACCTTATCACTCTTCGATCTGAGCAAAGGGACGCAATCGGTCAAGCGAAGGAGCGTTTCTGTAAAAGAAGTGGAAGACGAGGTGAATACCAGTATGAAGTTCTTCCAGAATATCGCCAGTTTCTCTGGAACGCCAAGATGCGTTTCGGCAAGACCATCTGTGCCATGCAGCTTATGCGAGAACTGGATGTAAAACGTACCCTTATCATCACGCACCGCCCTGTAGTAGGAGAAAGTTGGCTGAAAGCCTTCAAACAGGTTGTGGGCAGCAAAAGTTCTGAACCTAAGGTGAAAGGCAACAGCGATATTCATAAAACCTATGGCTTCGGTATGCGTTCGGACGATGAGAGTGAAACTGTAGGTAACTACTATGATTTAGAAAGTTTTGTCGAGACTCCAGGCAATCACTATGCCTTCTTTGTTTCGATGCAATATATTCGTCTCTCTGAACTTGTCAACAGCAAGACACAGGCAAAAAATGCCAGTAAGGAACTGGGCAATGGAAACTCCACATCCAAGGAGAACGAGATGCTGAAAGCAGACATTCTGAAAACCGACTGGGATTTGATCATTATTGACGAGGCTCACGAGGGAACACTTACCTCATTGGGCAAAGGTGTCATCCAGGACTTTCTGAAGAAAGAGAAAACCAAGATGCTCTATCTATCTGGTACTCCTTTCAATCTCTATGAGGATTTCAAAGAGGATGAAATCTACACCTGGGACTATATTGCCGAGCAAACTGCCAAGCATAACTGGAACCTGGAACATCCCAACGAGAAGAATCCATACGCCGAACTGCCGAAGATGAATATCTTCACCTACGACATTACCAAGAATATTGATAATATCCTGGACCAGACTGGTGTATTTTCATTCCCTGAGTTCTTCCGTACCTGGACAGGTAATCCAAAAGCCGACAAAGCATCTATGCCAGAGGGTGCTAAAGGTCGTTTTGTGCATGAGCCGGAAGTATCTGAGTTCTTAGATTTACTCTGCAAAAAGGATGCTGAGAATAATTTTCCATTCTCTACCAATGAATATCGCCAGATGTTCCGCCATACTCTTTGGGTAGTTTCTCATGTCAATGAAGCGGCTGCTTTGGAGCAACTTCTGAAAGAACACAAGATTTTCCGTCACTTCAATGTAGTGAATGTTGCAGGTAGAAACGAAACTGATGAGCAGAACGAGAATGCACTCGACAAGGTACTTAAAGCGATTGGCGACAATCCTGAGAAGACTTCTACCATTACCATATCCTGTGGCCGTCTGACTACAGGCGTTACTGTTGCGCCATGGACTGCCGTGTTCTATCTGAAAGGTGGCGACCGTGCTGCCACTTACATGCAGACCATCTTCCGTGTACAGTCTCCCTACAAGACTCCTGAAGGAAAGATCAAGAAAGAATGTTATGTATTCGACTTTGCGCCCGACCGCACCTTGAAGATTGTGGCAGAAACAGCAAAGTTCTCTTCTATGGCTACAGCCAAGGAGAAGAAAAAACAGGAAGGGGAAGAAGAAAAGACGCAGGAAATGCGTGACAAGGAGACTGTTCGTGACTTTATTGAACTTTGTCCTGTCCTTTCTATGGATGGAGGCAAGATGAGTCCTATGGATGTCAACGACATCTACAAGCAGTTGGAGAACGTCTTTATCGACCGGCTGGTGCGCAAGGGCTTTGACGATCCATGCCTCTATAACCAGGATGAACTGAATAAGGTGAATCCGGAAATCATCAATCATATTGGTGAGAATGGTGGCAAGGCTCCTGACGAGAAGCGTAAGGATGCTAAAGATACCGTTGATCTGAGCCACATGACTGATGAACAGCGTGCGGAATGGGAGGAAAAGATTCGCCAGAAGAAAGCTGAAGCCAAGAAGAAAGCAGAAGAAAAGCTGAAAAAGGACGAGGAGTTTAAGGCGCAATGGGAAGCCATGTCTGATGAAGAGCGTGAGGATTGGCTGAAGGCAGAAGCTGAGCGTATTGCCCGACGTGAGAAGGCGAAGGAAGAACGTGAGGAGTTTAAGAAGCGTATGACTAATATCCGTGGTATTGCGCTCCGTATTCCTTTGCTGATGTATGGTGGTGCTGATGCCGGCGACCCTAAGGATGAACTGACTGTTGACAACTTCACCCGAAAGATTAAGGATGAGTCATGGACCGAGTTTATGCCAAAAGGAATCTCGAAGGAAGATTTCAACAAGATTCGTAAGTGCTTCAATGCTACCCGTTTCGAGGAAGCGGGTAAGAAATATCGTGCCCTTACCCGTGAGGCTGACTTCATGCATATTGATGAGCGCATCCGTCAGATTACGGAGATTTTCTCTTATTTTCGCAATCCAGATAAAGAGACTGTGCTTACTCCTTGGCGTGTAGTGAATATGCACATGAGTGACACGATTGGTGGTTGGTGCTGGTACGACGAAAGTTTTGACGAAAAGACCGGAGTACTTGACACACCTCGTTATGTTGACCAGGGCGATGTAACCCGTCAACTCTTTGACAATGTTGACCTTGCAGGAGAGGTTCAGACAAAGATATTGGAGATCAATTCAAAGACTGGTCTCTACCCTCTTTATGTCACTTACTCTCTCTTCCGTCGCCGCTTGGATGAATACATCAAGGCGGAATGCATCGACAAAGAGACGGTCAGCGTACAGGAAGAACAAGTGGTATGGGATGATATAGTGGAGAACAATATGTATGTTATCTGCAATACTCCTATGGCTAAGGGAATTACTCACCGCACCCTCTTTGGCTTCCGTCAAGTTGATCAAAAAGCGAATATCAAAAACGTACAATTAATCGAACGTGCTTCTAAAGACCAGGAAGGACTCGTAAAAGATCTGAAGTCTGTTGGTTTTTGGAAGGGCAATTCAAGTAAGCAAGAAATGGAATTTAATGCTGTGGTGGGAAATCCACCGTATCAAGTAAATGTTGGCAAGGAAAAAGATAATTATGGTGTTTTAATATTTGGAAAATTCGTCCAATTAGGGAAGAAAATAAATCCAGATTACATATCTATGATTATTCCATCTCGTTGGTTTACAGGTGGACGTGGTCTTGATGATTTTCGAAAGGAAATGCTCAAAGATAATTGCTTATGTTATATACATGATTATTTAGATTCTAAAGATTTATTCCCTACTGTTGACATATCAGGAGGCATAAACTATTTCTTATGGAATAAGCATAATACTAAACTTTGTGAATTTATCACAGAGTCCTTTCATGGTATTCAAAAAGCTGAGATCGACTTGTCAGAAAAAGATATATTATCACGCCACTTACTTGCAGATAGTATAATACAGAAGGTAAAAGAGAAATCTATAAACTTCATGGAAGATCTTGTGAGTGCTCAAACTCCTTTTGGTTTTATAACTTCATTCAAAGGCTATAAAGAGCCAAAAGACAATACCATATTATTGCATACAAGTCGAGGAGTTGAATATGTAGAAAGAGATAAAGTTTCGTCAAACTCTGATGTTATAGATCAATATAAAGTTACTATATCAAATGCTACTGCAGAACATGCAGGAACTCCAGATAAAAACGGAATGTATAGAATTATTTCTAATCCAAGAATCATGGCTCCAGGAGAGGTATGCACTCAAAGCTACAGATTCGTTGATACTTTTAAAGATATTGATTCTGCTATTTCATGTATGAAATACATTAAAACAAAAATAGTCAGAATGTTAATCTTACCAACTCTTGCTTCACAGCATATTACAAAAGAGTCATTTAGATACGTCCCTCTGCAAGACTTCACTTCCAGCAGCGACATCGACTGGACTCAAAACATTCCTGACATCGACCGCCAGCTCTATACTAAGTACAATCTTTCAGACGATGAGATTGCCTTTATCGAGAAGATGATCAAGCCGATGGACTAAGTCCCCTCTCGAATGCATCATCAAGAACAATGGTATTAAAACAATGTAGATTATGCCAAAGAAAGAATATACGTCTTTACCGATAAACTATCCTGTGTGTGAGCATAGCAGCTGCCCTATGGCAGCTACCTGCTTGCATCAGGTAGCCTACTCCATGATGCTGGAGCAGAATGCAGAGTATCTGCGTCTGATCAATCCCACCAGATGCAGCAAGGACGAGGCATGTACATACTATCGAGATAAAAAGCCTGTGATATTCGCCAGAGGATTCACAAACTTTCAAAAGCGGATGTACCCACAGCAGTATGACCAGTTCATGACTACCCTCATCCTCCACTTCGGACGCAACCAATATTTCAAGCGCAGACGTGGTGACATTCTTCTTCCACCAGAAGAGCAAGAGGTGATAAGACGGATGCTTGAAAAGGTTGGAGCTGACTCCAAAATGGACTTCGACAAATACGAGGAGCACATCAATTGGAGTGCCTGATTCATGCCTTCAAAGTACCTTCTCAGTATCACATAAGTGTTACTAAGGTGTCAGTTACTTGATACTCCAGTACCACCTAAGATAAACTCCAGTACCAGTTAAGCGGTACTAAAAGTGGTACTGAATGTAATTTTAAAAGGAAAAAGAGTTAAACCATAACTTAAAATAAAGACAATATGACATCAAACGATATAAACGATATGATGCTCTATGGTGAGCGCATAAACATAGAATATAAGGAAGCCACAAACGAGCTTCCAAAGTCGGTATGGGAAACCTATTCTTCCTTTGCCAACACTATTGGCGGAACAATTGTACTTGGTATCAAGGAACGCCGAAATCGTACAATTGAGCAAGGACGTTTTGAAGTCACAGGAGTTAACGATACCGACAAAATCCTGAAATCATTTTGGGACACTATTAATAGTGATAAGGTAAGTCGTAATATTCTCATGGAGGACAATGTGGAATGTATTGACTATAATGGCAAAAACATTATAGCCATACACGTACCTATGGCAAACTATACCATGCGCCCTATCTACATCAATAAGAACCTGATAGGAGGTTCGTATAAGCGCAACTTTGAAGGAGACTATCATTGCACAGATGAAGAAGTAAAATCAATGTTGCGTGATGCAAATGAAAATGGCAACGATGGTACATTGGTAGAAAATTATGATTTAAACGACATAGACATGCCTACCCTACACGCATACCGTAATCGTTTTGAAGTGAGAAATGTGGATCATGCTTTCAATCAACTTGACGACAAAGAGTTTCTGAGAAATATGGGAGGATATGTTTTTGATAGAAACACGCATCGCGAGGGATTAACCGTAGCCGGACTCATGATGTTCGGCAAAGGACTTCCTGTGCGTGACCGCTTCGACAACATACGTATGGACTATATAGACAAGACCAACTTAGAAGCAGATAGCCGTTGGAGCGACCGATTGACATATGATGGAACATGGGAAAACAACCTTTTTAACTTCTTTATGCGAGTTATTGCCAAACTCACGCAAGATTTGAAACGCCCATTCAAACTCGAAGGTATGGAACGTATCGATGACACCCCTATACACAAAGCCGTTCGTGAAGCTCTGACCAATATGATTATCCACGCTGATCTACTCATCACAGGTGTACTGAAAATAGAGAAGTACGAGAAAGAATTTCTCTTCTCAAATCCAGGCTCGCTTAAACTGCCAATGGAGGACATCATGCATGGTGGTAATTCTAAAGCAAGAAATCCACGAATACAAAATATGCTGCGTATGATTGGCTATGGTGAAAACATTGGTAGTGGCTATCCAACAATATTAAAGACATGGAAGGAACAAAACTGGCGCAAACCGATTTTGATAGATCGAACAGAATTGCGTCAGGTAGATCTCACTCTGCCTATGGTAAGTCTTCTTCCAGCATCAACTTTAGCAGAAATGAAAGCTTATTATGGCGAAGAAACATACAATAGCTTTACTGCCAATGAGCAACAAGTAATGGCATACGTTTGGAATGGTGATAGCGTAAGTAATATGGAACTGCAGCAAATGCTTGGAATGAACTCTCTGGAAATAGGCAAGTTATTACATAATATGGTTGATAAAAACCTGCTTAACCAAGAAAGCAAAAACCGCTGGACCACATATACTATAAACAAAGAAATCACTCCTGAAAACGGATGTGAGGTAAAGAGTGAGGTAAAGAGTGAGGTAAAGAGTGAGGTAAAGAGTGAGGTAAAGAATCAAACTGAAACTCTTACAAACTCTGAAAAAGAAGTATTATCCCTCATTAAACAAAACACCCAAATTACATATGAGCAAATTGGAAAAAGCTTATCATTAGGTGTAACTACTATCTACAAAATAGTAAAATGTTTAAAGAAAAAGGAACTAATCCATCGTGTAGGAAGTAGCGCACATGGTTATTGGGTAGTAAATAATAGTGAGATTTCCGAAAAATAGAATGAGGGCAATGAAACAAGAGATACCAACACCAGCATCCATCCGCAAGGCATACGTGGAAGAATATCTGAAACGCAGGCCTGATGCAGAAGAGTTTGCCCGATTCACAGAATCGGAATTGGCAGACTTCATCCGAAAGCATGAGTCGCCAAACTTTGAAAGCATCTATACGCAGCTCGACCATAACTTCTATGACCGAGTACGCCATGATATGGCTATAGACGGACTGATGAGAACAGAAGACAATGCTGCTGACAACAGGTATTCTTTACATCTGAAAACATGGTCAGGGTTCCTGGAATCAAAAGCATTCCACAATCTCATCAAAACAAAGATTGCCATAGAGGATTTGTCATCTGATGCGGAACCATCAGTACTTTCTACTCCATCATTCCGGGAAGAAACCGAAGGCGAACGGAAGCATATTCTGAAAGAGATGGATGTGATAAGGCGCAATCCTCAGCTCCGGCAGATGTGCCTTGACAAGTATGGCTATCAATGTCAATGCTGCGGAATGGATTTTGAGGGAACCTACGGCAAAGAACTGGGTGCCAACTTCATGGAAGTGCATCATCTAAAGATGATTTCCACATACGAGACCGATGGTGTGCCCAAAGACTTCCTGGAAAATCTGGTACCGCTATGCAGCAACTGCCACAGTATGATTCATCATATCAAGGATTCGGAACATCCGTTAAGGGATTTGCGTGACGCATACCGAGGCATGAAGAAAGAAATTAAAATATGGAAACAAGACTAAGCAAGAAGCTTGCAGACAAAATAGCATCCCTGGACATCACGCATCCATACGTTTGGAAGCTGAGATTGTCGGAGGCAGATTTCAATGAACTTGAAGTCTGCCTAAGCGCTATTATGTCTGATTGTGGAGTAGCAGCGTTGGCAAAACCCGAAAATGCCACATCAACCATTGTCTATATGGCAGAATGGTATAAGCGCAAATACCAAAGTGGCAACAGGAACCCACTGATAGAGAATCTGGATTTGGAAACACTCTGGTCCAACTCAGGCATCAGCAAGAAACGCTATCTATATCAGGATGATAGCGGACAGAAGCGATGGCTCTACTCCATCTATGTGCTTGGTGGTCTTGCCATACAGCATGAACTGAACCGACATGACAAGATGAAGTTCCTGAAGGGACTTTGCCGTATCTATCATGGCGAGAACTATACATTGGAAAATCTGGATGAAGCATCAAGAGCTGCAGCCTTCAGAGAGAGCATCAAGCGACAGCATTCTCTTTATGAATACATGAAGGAGATTCTGAATGGTGAAATGCCCTTCCATGAAGACGATCTGCAGGATGCTGCATCTGACGTGAATCGATTCGTGGCAACCATCAAGGCTGCCAACGATGAGATATTAAAGGTAAAATTCCGTTTTGAATGGCAAGTAATATTCTCGCCAGACTATACCTTTATGACACGCCGACTCAACCTTTGGCTGAAGCCAGAGGAGGTTGGTGGAGGTTTGCACCAGTATCTTCGTTATGATCGTGTGCATCTCTGGGGCGTGCCAAACCCTGAGAAGCAATTACACCTATTTATATATATAAGGTTCAAAAGAGGCGATGAGGTGATAGAACCATCGACCATGGAAAATCCTATCATCACCTATCTGAACCACAGCGTGAACGACTTCGTTGCCTTTGGCGTAGAAAAAGGAGTACAGATTAAAAACATCCCTACATCACGATTTGATAAGATCGAAATCGTGGTGAAGGATGACGATGGTAATGAATATCTGGCTCAAACACAAAATACAACAGAATACATCCAACTCTGGCGACAGGGAGACTATGGGGAAGCATGGTCTTCTACCCAGAACACGCAGAAGGAAACGGCAGTGCTGTTTTCAAACCGCTGCAACTTGAAGGATGAGACCTTTTCCGAAGAAGTATATCGCAAGCGATTCCGTGACCAGAAGTTTGGTACAACCGATACATGGAACTGGATTTACATCTATGATTGCGTCAGCTTCCTGGATGAGCAAGGCAAGGAAATTAACCTGTATAACCGCATAGGCTATGACCAGGTAACCACAAGGCTTTATACCGACACCATTAGATATGTGGGTGGCGGAAAGGTGAAGCATTACTATATAGACGACCCAGACATCAGCGATGAATATGAGGTAGATGAACTGCCACTGATATTTGGATGGGAAGATGTGATCGTTCGCCATTTTGCTACAAAGGATGATATTCTCCATGCTCAGCCAGAGGAGGAAACCGAGGCAGAAATGATAGAATTCAAGCAAGAGAACGGCAGATATGCAGAATGGACAAAGATGGATGAGCCTCCGTATGGTGAGGTGACATTAAGGGTAACAATAAAAGGAAAGCCGTTATTGTTTACCGTAGTTTATCTGCCAAGAATGGATAAAGCTTCTCCTATTAAACGAGACTTCGAGTCAACGCTCATCAGATACAAGAATGTAGATGGAACAGAGGCAGAACTTCAAGATGAAATCCCGATGGATGGAAATCCTCTCTCCCCTACACTACCTGTCAGGTACGGAGAAGATGAAAGCTACTATGAAGTAGATGTCTATCGACCAACCCTATTGAAAGAGGTCATGCTTGATGGCAAGATTATCGAGTATCTGAATGATGAGGAAAAGCTCAATCTTCCTTACATCTTCAAAGACAGGGTTCAGCTGAATGACTTCAGCGAGAAAGGTTATCAGGCATACGAATGCAGAAATCTGAGTAGTATTTATTCGCAGGACTTCATCAATATCTCCGGTAATCCATCGGTAGGTGAAGCTGCCTTAAACGCCTGGCGAAATGACAATCACTATGTAGGGAAGCTACTCGATGCCATGACTCCTGAAAGTCTGGTAGTATGTTTCGGCAATGACCAGGAGCACAGTTCATGGAAAGATGAACAAGCTCTATACTGGAACTATGACGAGAAGACTGAACCTGAGCCTATCAATCCGGATGAAGATGCAGACTCAAAGAGTACAGGTGTGATATTTCAAGACATCAGTACGACAGAAAATCTGCAATGCAACCTGGGAACGGATATCGACAATGATCCATGGGCATGGGAGGACATTGATGAATCAGTTACTGAATCCCTCCTGAAATGTTTCGAAGTGGCAAATCATTATGGCACATACTTCTTCCTGATGAAACCATTGAGAAATATGGAAAGGGACAAGGTCGTATCGGAAATATATGAGCCTTTACTCGAAAAGAGAAACGGCACATTAACGCCAGAAGACAAACAAGGACTGCTCCGCTTTTCCGAAGAGTCTGGATTTGACTGGCAAGAGTTTAATATACACATAGATAACGAAATATAGACAAGAAATATAACAAGATTATGAACTTCTCTGAACTATATAACAACAATAGAACAGCGGTGGAAAGAGCCCTCGTTGCGATGTGGTGCGGTGAATCGAACAACGACAGTCAGCGCTCATACATCAAGCAGATGAAGACTCTTATCGGCAATCTATTTGCGCCTGAGAATGCCGTGCCTGTAGTTCAATGCATGAACTCATATATCCCAGTTGCGCCTGAGAAAGCTGAGGAAGCCAAGGCTTTGGTGGGCAAACTGTGGAACTTTAAATATTCTCCATACGAGCACCAATATAAATGCTGGGATGTATTACTCAGACAAAGAACGGCAGACGATAAGCCAAAGTCGATAGTCGTGACCACGGGTACTGGTTCTGGTAAGACGGAGTGCTTTATGATGCCATTGATTTATGACCTCTCACAAAACGCACTGCCAAATGAGATACAGGCTCTCTTTCTCTATCCTCTCAACGCCTTGATGGAAGATCAGAAGGAACGTCTGGAAGAACTTCTGACGGTTGCCGAATCTTCTACCGGCACTCGCCTGACCTATACTGTATATAATGGTGATCTGCCAGAAATGGAACCAAAGAATACTGACAAGTCGGATGATGCAGAGAAAATGCGCCATCGCATAGAGCATGTGACTGGAGGCAAATATGAATGGGTAAAGGAGGATCCTGACGGGCAAGGACATTACGAGCTGAAGAACTCGAAATATCCTCACATGGTCTATACACGTAAAGCTGTTCGCAACAACCCTCCTCATATCGTATTGACCAACCCAACCATGCTGGAATACATCTTATTGAGAGGAGCCGATGCAAAGTTGATTGTAGCAGGAAAGCATAGTCTTCGTTGGGTTGCCATCGATGAGACCCACTCTTATACAGGAGCTGGAGCAGCAGAACTTGCGATGCTTCTTCGCCGAGTGCTTCTCGCCTTCAAGGTGGATGCACAGAATGTGCGTTTTGCAACATCATCTGCTACCTTCGGAAATGGTGAGGACAAAGAGAAGGATGAAAGAGAACTGAAAGAGTTTATTGCCGGTATCACTGGCGTAAGAGCTGACCAGGTGGAAGCTATTGGAGGTAAGCGTATCGGAGAAACAGAAATTCCGAAGGGTGAAGACGAAGAGCGTTGGAGAAAGATATTCAAGGCTGACTATATCTCTCTGGATGAACTATATCCAGAGAATGCATCTATCAGCCAGAAACTGCAATGGCTCGACGAGATGTGTCAGCGAGAAGAAGACCGCTGCAAGGCAGAAGGTCTTAAGATGCCTGTATGCAAATTGAAGGTACACTACTTCTATCGTGTCCCTAACAACGGACTTTTTGTCCGCTTGAATGAGTTTGCTGATGGTTCTTTCAAGATATATACAGAAAACGCTATCGGAAAGAAGATAGGTGAAGATGCTCTGTCATTGACTCCTATCGAGGAAGCTCCGCTGCTGGAACTCAGCCGATGCAAGCATTGCGGCGAGTATGTAGCACTCGCTTCTGTCAATACTGAGGATTGGACTTATGAGGCCATCGCAACTGATGATAGCGATATGTTCGACCTCGACATGGCAGAAAGTAATGACAACTCAACAAATAAGTATGCCATCTTCGGACTCTCTAATGAAAAGAACATGAAGGGAGACGGTAACGTGAAATTCCGTTTGGTTCCTGGAGGCAAACTTCAACCATTGACTCCTGCCGACGAAAAAGAAACAGGAAGTTGGCATGTTGTTGGAAACATTCAGGGATGCTGTCCTTACTGCAATGCCAAACAGACCAAGAACCACAATACAGATCAGGATGTGGAAGGTGATGCAAACGGTAATATGGAAGACAACCGCCTGCAGAAGTTCCGTCTCTCTGCCGACTTCATCTCCCGTATGATGGCTCCAAGCATCCTTGACCAGTTGGACAAAGGCGATTCAAAGACAGGTGGCATCGTACTTCATGACGGTCAGCAATATATCAGTTTTGTGGATAGCCGTCAGGCTGCAGCAAAGGCAACATTGAAACAGAATCTGGAACAGGAACGTATGTGGTTCAACAGTACCATATACCATGAACTGTGTCGCAGGAAGGCAAATGGACTGACAAAGGAGGCAGCCTTGGCACAACTCTCAGCAGCTATCGTTGCTAATCCTCTGGATGCCGCAAAGTATGTTCCTGCTATCACCAATCTCCAGTCGCCTGATCCTAAAGTGGTTCAGAAGCAGCTGGATGAGATGTCGTGCAAGTATATGACCTGGTCAGAGATAGCAGAACTTCTGAAAAATGATCCATACTGTCCTGTGTTTGCATCCGTATTCGTGAAGCGTTCGGGTGATAGCGATGAGGTGGAAGACGGACTTCCATCTGATGAAATCATAGACAAATATATCCAAAGTATCATGGTGATGTATTTGGCACATCGTCCTGCATCAGCAGCATCTCCGGAAACATTGGGTCTGTTTGAAACATGCTATCCTCAACTGGATAAAATCAAGTTGCCAAAGGCTGTAGAAGTCTTCAATGATTTGCTGGACAACCCAGCTAACCAGATTACAGAAGAGGACTGGAGAAACCTGATGCAGGTTTATCTCGACTATACGGTACGAAGCAACCAGTCTTTCTATCTTCGCATTCCTGGAAATGACAAGATAGACATCTTCTCTACGGTACGTTTTGCTACAGAGAAGCCTCGCCGTCGTCCATTTAACAAACCTAAACTGGAAGAAGGCAAGGTATCAACTGCCCGTATTGTGCGTTATCTCTGTGCGCTGATTGCACGAGATGACAATACCTTGACCATGAATGATGCTCAGCGTCAGCATTTCCATGAGATTTCTGCCGTAATAGATTCTCTTTGGGAAACTCTGACTGGCGATGAGTATAAGATATTACAGGTGGGGCAACGACTGGATGATTCGGGACACTTTGTCAATGAAAAAGACAATGCGCCTCGTTTCAATCTGAACGACCTCTGCTTCAAACTTTATGATGACGTTTATCTCTGCGATACCAAAGCAGACGGTAACCGCCATGCAGTCTGCCTGCGCCCTATCGGAAACAATTTCAAGCGTTTCTCTCCATATCTGGAGGGTACAACACCTGTGGAATTGCGTGAGGATCTGCATGAACAATGGGAGACTTTCCCATACTATAAGGGTTCTGCAAAGGAAGGAGACAAGAAGACAATAGAATCCTGGGCTAAGACGCATAGAGCCTTACTTTGGAACAATTACATTTGGGGAACAGATGGTGTATTCTCAGACCGTCTGGAGGATATTCATGTCTTCCCAAATCTCTTTGTACAGCAGGAACATACCGCTCAGGTAGATAAGAGTGTAGCTCGTGGCTTACAGACGAAGTTCAAGGACCATACCATCAATATCCTTGCCTGCTCTACAACTATGGAGATGGGTGTGGACTTGGGTAACCTGGAGGTGGTATTGCTGTCGAGTGTTCCTCCTCTGCCTGCCAACTACAAGCAGCGTGCTGGTCGAAGTGGACGTAACAACAAGGTTCGTAGTGCTTGTATAACCCTTTGTGGTTCAGACGTGATAGGTCTCAGAACATTGAGTAATCCTATAGATAAGATTATCAGCCGACCAGTAAGAGTGCCATCTGTAGATTTGAAGAGTCCTCAGGTGATTCAGCGTCATGTAAACTCATTCCTTGTACGTGCTTTTGGTGTTTTTACCGAAGGTGCCAATGGTGGACGCCTGACACAAAAGGTAGCAGACTATTATACCCCATTTGAAGTGAAGGTAATCAACGGCAAGATTGAGTTTGTGAAGGACAATTCAAGTAATGCGGATCCTAACGACCTGCTTGGCGATCCAAAGGGAACAATGTATGAGAAATTCAACATTCTCTGTTCCAAGCAACTTCAACCAGAGGTACGTGAGGACCTGATGAAACTTTTGAGTGGTACGGTTTATGATGATCAAATCAATCAGGTGGTCAAGAATGCGCAGGAAATCAACGAGCGTTGCTACTCTGAACTGCGCAACAAACTGATAGACTACAAGACTGCATTCTCGGGAGGTGGCCCTATCACGGACAAATTCCGCATCAAGCTGAAAATGCAGTATATAGAGGTGTTGTATAAGCGATTGTTGAACTTCTGGGCAACCAGTCGTTTCACTCCGAATGCCAATATGCCGGTCAACGTACTCACGCTCGATTTGAACAGCAATGGCAAGAAAGACTTCTTTACTCCTATGACATCATCCAATCCATCCTACTCATTGCGTGATGCCATCGCCCAGTATGCGCCAGGCAACAGCGTGGCTGTGGATGGTGTAGTATATATCGTTCGTGGTATAGAAATCACCAACATGTATGATGACAACCACAAAACATACAAGACCATCTATCGAAACAGTGACAAGACGGTGATTAATGATTCTACGCTCAGTAATCAGATCAAATGGACTGTGAATGATAACTATGGGCTGGAACTGATTCAGCCAGTTGGTTTCATGCCAGATATGAATGAGGACAAGACCCGAATCATGGACAGTAATGTCTATACACGAGTTAGTGCTCAGCTGATTGATGCTGACGACTGGGCAAACAATGTGACGGAACCTCATCTTTTCTCTGTTCGCCCTAATAGTGATTCAGGCAATGCCAAGATTCTCTATTACAACGAAGGTAAGGGATATGGATATTGCTTCTGTCCTAAATGTGGACGTACAGTATTGGAAGAAGATGTAGCAGACAAGGATGAACCATTGAAGTTCCCGTATGAGTTTAACAATATAAAGCCTGAAAAGAAGGAAGGAAAGCCTGAGAAGCCAAAATTCCATTTCGCAATCACCGGTAAGGAAATGCGCAAGGCTTGCGGTTGCTCACATGATACAACAAAGGTGAAGCGCAATGTGATTATTGGCGATACAATACAAACCGACTATAGCGAGATTCGTATTCGCCATAAGGGAAAGAACAAATGGATGTCTAACCGTGATGAGGAGGAGAACCTGCTCTTTACATTGGGTATAGCCTTCACTCAGACCTTGGTGGACATTCTGGGCAAAGAACGTGGAGCCGTTGACTTCGCCATCATGCCAAACGGTCATCTCTGTATCTTCGACTGTAATCCAGGAGGAGCTGGCTATGCTAACCAAATGGCTAACATTCAGGTAATGAAGGATGTTATCAAGGCAACGAAGAAACTCCTAATGGAAGCTCGTGAGAAGAAATCCAAGGATATGCTCCTCGACAAGTTTACACTCAGATATGCCAAGTTCGTTGATGTAGATGCAGCTTTGGCTTGGATAGAAGAAGAGGAAGAAGTCGGTGATACCGTTCCTCAAAACATCAAGGATGCATTCCCTGGTACTTCGCCATCACAGACCACATTATACGATTTGGAGAAGGCATTTGCAGCATCCCATCAAGAACTGGTTCTGTTTGCTGACAATGACTATGCCGAATGGGATTATGAGGATAGAGAAAACGGATGGCAACCACAGTTCATGAATCGTTTTGTGATAAAGAGCCAGACTACGACTTTCTGTCTGATGGAATCGGAACAGACAGCAATAGTGGAACCTGTTGTGGCAATGTGCCGTGAGATAAAAGCATGGGCTAAAGGTAGCGATGTCAAGAAGATGAAGAATCCTTTGGTAAGCAAAGGCCTCTACCCTATTGCTTACATAGATGGCAGCCTTTACTTTATGAGCAATAAGGAAAATGCACAACTGAATGCGCAATGGGGCAACGACACTATGTTCTTTGTTCGCACGGATAATCCTATTGCTTCTGCTAAGTCTATGGACTTGTCTTATAAACCATCTGCTATGCTGTTGAAACTGGCTGGTGATGAGTTCAAGGAGATTCATACCTATCAGTTGGGTGAAATTCTCCAGACAAAATCGAATGGTCTCATTGATGAGTTCATTTCCTATGCTAAGCAGAACGGTGGTAGTTTGAAGATAAGCTATCAGGACGAACATCTGAAGAGTATCATGGGTATGATGATTACCATACAGACTGTCTGGCACATAGTGAAACAGATTGGTTCAAACTTCGACATCGAGTTTAAGGTTGAAGCCTACAGAGATGACAAGGGCAATGCCAACAAGATATGCACCAACATGCCATCTTCTGAAGTGCGTGACAAATGGTTGACGAACTTCACAAATGCATGGATAGATGACCTCAAATATGATCAGAACATAGAAGGTCATTTACTCCCTGTCGTTTCCGTTCCTAAGCGTACCCTCACCCATTGGCGAGTATTGTCAATAACTTGTGGTAACAAGAAGCTCTCAATCTATCCAGATGGAGGTTTCATTAACGAGTGGAACATTGCCCGTCAGCCAAATGGCGAACGATTTGAAGTAGAGACAATAACCTACGATACAAAGATTTATCTCTATCGTAATAAGGATATTAAATTTGATATAGCAATAGAAAACTGTTAAGATATGAGCAGCGAGAAATTTCATAACACATCTATCACCATCAAAGGTTTGTTGGGGTTGATAGAAGCAAAAGATATAGCAATTCCAGAAATACAAAGACCGTTTGTCTGGAAAAATAGCCAAGTTAGGGACCTTATAGATTCACTCTATAAGGGCTATCCTACTGGATATATAATTCTGTGGAAGAATCCTAATGTAAAATTAAAGGACGGAACTATTTCTTCTGGTAAGAAAGTGATCATAGACGGCCAGCAACGTATAACAGCACTAATGACAGCTATTGCTGCACAAAAAGTGTTTAATAACGAATTCAAAGAAAGCCGTGTTAAGATTGCGTTTAATCCTTTTGCGGCTTTAGAGTATTCCAACGGAGACAGTGAGGCAGAAATGTTTGCTGTTCAAACACCTGCTCATATCAAGAGTAAGAATTGGATTCCTGATATATCAGAAATATTCAGTACAAAATTCTCTTCATGGACATTCATTCCAAAGTACATAGAGGAAAATCCAGAAATGTCCGGCAATGACTTACAGCAAGTTTTGGATCAACTAAAGAGTGTAGAAACAACTCAAATTGGCGTTATTGAGCTTTCTGAGAAACTTGATATAGATGTAGTTACAGATATATTTATCCGTATTAACTCGAAGGGAACTCCTTTGAGTCAGGGAGATTTTGTCATGTCAAAAATGGCGGCAGATGAACAACATGGAGGTAATACTCTCCGTAAGATTGTTGACTATTTCAGCCATTTGGCTGTTGTTCCGACATATTATGAGTACATCAAAAATAACGATAAAGATTTCGCATCTACCCCATATCTGCAAAAACTTTCATGGCTTGCAGATGACAAGGAAACGGTATATGATCCAGGATGTGACGATGTTATACGTGTTGCTTTTATGCACAAATTGAAAAGAGCCAAACTTGCCAATTTGGTTCAACTTCTTACAGGTCGAGATTTTGAGACACGTGAATTCAAGGAAGAAATTGTTGAAGATACTTTCAATAAAATGTATGAGGGAGTATTGAACGTCATAAGTCAGCACAACTTTACGCAATTTATGATTGCCATTAAGTCTGCTGGATTCATATCCAACAAAATGGTTACTTCAAATATGGCACTGGACTTTGCTTATACAATACATTTGTTGCTGCAAGAATCTAATGTGCCTGTTGCAGAAAGAAAAAGAATTGTACAGAAATGGTATGTCTTGTCTGTTTTGACAGGTCGATACAGTAGTTCTCCTGAATCAGCTTTTGCACGTGATATTCGTCAAATAACTGAACAAGGTGTGCCAGCTATGTTGAAAGCAATGGAAGATGCAATATTGTCTGAGAATTTCTGGAATGTTGCAGTTCCACAGAATCTTACAATGACATCTACAAATAATCCAACATATCTAGTATATTTGGCTTCACAAGTTTATTTTAATGACATATCTCTGCTTTCAACAAATATAACTGTTAGAGAGCTTATTAGTCTTGGCGGCGATGTGCATCATGTATTTCCAAAGCAATACTTGATAAACAATCACTATGCAAAGAATCAGTATAATCAAGATGCAAACTATGCTTATCTTGATAGACCTGTCAATGAGTCTATCGGCAAAAAGTCTCCAAAGGAGTACTTTAGTCTTGCATTAGAACAATGTCAAACAAAAGTAGCTGTTTGTGGTTCTATTACAGATGAAGATTTACTTCAGAAAAATCTTGCAATGAATTGCATACCTTCTGACGTATTCAAGATGGACCAAAACGATTATATCCATTTCTTGGAAGTCCGCCGCTTATTGATGGCAAATAAAATTAGAAAGTATTACGAAAGTTTGTAGTACAATATGATTCTTCATTAAAGATTAAGTAAATATATGACACCATCTGAAGATTTACAAAATAGCTGGTTCAATGCACTTCATGAAAGACGTAAAAATGCTCTGGGAGTTTTTAAAGACCCAGAGTACATAAATGTTTTCAATGGAGTAATTGACAAATATTGTGATTCAGCACATTTTATATATGAACTTCTCCAAAATGCTGATGATGCAAAAGCAACAGAAGTAGAAATGGTTCTTACAAAGAATCAATTTATCTTTACTCATAACGGTAAAGAAAGATTTACCGTGTCTGATCCAGAAAACGCTGAAGAAGATAGAATTAATAATAGGCTTGGTCACATCAATGCAATTACTGCTATCGGTTTTTCTTCAAAAAATAATGTTCCAACTAATGATATTGATGACATAAAGATTGGAAAATTTGGTGTGGGCTTTAAGGCAGTATTTCAATACACAACTACTCCTGCTATATATGACAAGCCATTTTGTTTTAAGATAGAAGATTATATTGTTCCAACAAAGTTGAATGATACTACCTTGCAAAGAGAAGGTAAAACCGTCTTTGTAATTCCTTTTGACAGAAAGGATATTGACGCACAACAAGCATATGAGGATATTGAACAGAAAATCTCATCATTAGACTATCCTCAACTTTTCCTGCGCAATATGCAGACTATTAGTTGGAATACGCCTACACAACGAGGGAAAATAGTAAAGCAGCTATTAGAAAAATATGATACTTATCGCAACATTACGACTGCTCTTTATGAGCTTAATAGTACAAGAGGTTCACAAAACAAAATACTACTGTTGTCAAGAAATGTAACAGTTGCTGATACAGATAATAAACATATCATCTCAATTGGCTATTTTTTGAATGAAAAAGGTCGCATTGATACAGAATGTCGTCCAAACATAAATTGCTTTTTTCCGACACATGAGAACATTGATACATGCTACATTATTCATGCCCCTTTTGCACTTGTCGATAACCGACAGCAAATTAAGCGAAATAATAATGTAAATGACTCACTGTTTAAAAGTATCGGAGAATTGGCTGCAGACAGCCTTGTCGTTCTTAAAGAATTAAGTATAAAGAATAAACGTCCCTTACTTGATGACAATATTTTTGCATTAATGCACCATAATCTAGAGTCTTTCGAAGAAAAGAAGAATTATTATTGGGAGCAGCCAGAAAAGAAGAGCTTTGTCGACTATTACATGAAGATAGTTGACAACGAACCTATATTCTTTTCTAAACAAAAAAAATATATAACTAAGTCTAATGGCTGGTGGGGAGATGATGGTATTAGAAAACTCCTTTCTACAGAACAGTTAGACTATCTTACAAAAAGTAAAAAGGACAATTATGTTAAAATTGAGAATGAGGAGATTAAATACGACTTTATTCTCTGTTCATTAAATACTCGCAATGCAGAAGACATGAAGCGCTATGGTATAGATATAATGTCTGATTCCAAGTTTGCAGAATATTTGAATGTACATTTTATGAATGCGCAAAGTGAGGAATGGTTAACAAAATTGTACAAATACATACTCGATAATCGACTCACTGAAAAATATCAGAAAAATGCTGGATTAACAAGTGAGGCTCCAATGCTTAACGCTCCAATTATAAAAAATGAATGTAACGAATTTGTTTCACCATATAGAGGAGATAAGTTATACATATTTTTCAAATCTGAGAACATTGTTTCTCCAGAGTATACCATAAACAGCAATTTGTATGAAAAAAACGAGCAATTCCGTTCGATAATTAAGCAATTAGGAGTAACAGAGCCAAGCATCTATGATCAAATTCGAATTCAATTAGCAAAAGATCTTAACAAAGAAGAGCTAAATCATTTGCTTAAAACAATAATAAAATATAATAATGATTGTGATGAGAAAGCTCATCACACACTCTTTTTGTTACTCAAAGATAAGCTATCACTTTATTGCAAGACAATAAATGATATTACAGAAGAATCAATTCCATGCCATATAGATCAGATGATAGATGATTCTTCGATGTTGATAGAATATTATTCTTGCACAAGCATCAAAAACAAGCATTATATCAACAGAGAATTCTATAGTGAAACAATTGAAGCCGTTGGGGAAAGAACATTCAACAATTTTCTCAATGACTTTAACTTTTGCACTTTGCCTCCGGTAGTCTCTGAAAATGCATATTTAACAAAAGAAGAGCTTTCTTTACGTCCTGATAAATACTACTCCAACATGAAGGAAGTAGTTACTTTAGAGGGATTAAACGATGTTTTGAAGAATATTGTACAATCAAATAGAGCAAAAGAATTGAGCCATTATATTTGGGACTCTCTTATTAAAATATTAAAGAAAGATCTTTCTACAAGTGAAGGAAAGAAACTTTTTTCAAATGATAGTGGAAGTTATCACTATTATAAGTGGCACACACAGGTTTGGCAAAGTTGTACTCTTAGAGAATGGCTCAGACAATATAAATGGCTACATATTGATGGTCAACTAAGATCCATAGAGGAAGGGGTATATGTTGATAACCTCATACCTGAGTTATACACTTATGACGAAAGGCTTAATTCTCTTCTTTTGATTGAAAAATCACCAATAAATGAAGAACAGGAAAGCATTAAACAAATGTCAGAAGCAACTCAACAAAAATTTTTGTATGGCGAAATTGCGAAGAATAATGGTGTTTCTTCACCAGAGGAATTGGAAAAATTAATTCAAGCAGGTCGTTCTGCTCTCCAAGCAAAGGAGGAACAAAAAGCCAAAGAAGGAAAACTTGAGAAAACGTCTTTACAGAAAGACTTGCCAAAACGCAAGAAATCAGAGAAATTTTCCAATAAAGATTTCTCTGAAGAAAATACGTCCTCAAAAATAGAGAAGCATAAACAAACAGTTCCAAAATCAGCCAGTTTAGAGGATGTATTAACAGGTTTTGAAGAAAAGGCTAATCTTCAAAGAGAAGAGATAGAGCAAGTTATGACCTTGCGTGAGATGATTGAAAATTCTAAAAAATATTCATATGGCTGGCTTAAGGCTTTGATGACATTAGAAGTACAATCTACGGGTATTGAATCTGCCAGTGGTAAACGTTCTATAAACATTCTCTTTGATCGTATTATGTCTGATACAGAACATGTTAATCGGATAATACTAACAAGTGCCTCACGAAACATACCAAATATGATAGAGGATATTGATGGTATTCCTGTCACTTTCTTTTTCCGAAATGGCGAAAAGCAAACTGTGGTATTTGACACTGCTAGTGTTAAGGAAGATGCTTTAATCGTTCGTGGTAATAGTTCTTTGGAACCAATAATTAAGTCGATAATTAACAATATTTCCATAATATATCGTGCAAGTATTGATATTGAGAAACCAATTGAATTGATTAAGAGATGGAAAAGTCTCATAGAAGAACTGCCATTTAAATCGGATGACGAATCTGTCAAGGACAACCTGCGCTCTGACCTTAAATTCATATTTGGTCCTCCAGGTACTGGTAAAACTACAACATTGGCAAAACGAATAATAGGGTTGATGGATCAAACTACACAATGCCGTATATTAGTACTTGCTCCAACTAATAAGGCATGTGATGTTTTAGCCAAGAAAGTTCTTGAACTTGAACCTGAAAATGATTATTGGCTTTGGAGATTTATATCAACAATGGATCCTGAGCTTGAAGATGAAGAAATTGTCTATCAGCGAAATTCAGATATTATGCGCCAAGATCAAGTTTGTGTAGTATCTACAATAGCTCGTTATTCATTTGATGGTTTTGAAGATGGAATGCTTAATTCTATAAATTGGGACTACGTCATAATAGATGAAGCATCAATGATTCCACTTTACCAGATACTTCCACCTCTCTTCAACGAACAAAGTGGCAAAATCTGGATTGCTGGTGACCCTTTTCAGATAGATCCAATCGTAAATATTGATCTTTGGAAGGATGAGAACATATACAAGATGATAGAACTTCGAAATTTTGCAAATCCGAAGACAAGCCCCGTTCAATTTGACGTAGAATTACTGATGACACAGTATCGTTCTATTCCAGTCATTGGTGAACTCTATAGTCAATATATGTACCAAGGCAAACTGTGTCATGATCGTTCTGCAGCTTCTCATAGAGTACTAAATATGGGTATTCAAGAAAGCCCTTTGAATATTATAAGCTTTCCAGTAAACAAAGACTCAATCTTTGAAACAAAAAGGCTCATGGGGTCAAATATTCATATATATTCAGTACTATTTACTGTTGAATTTTTAAAATATATAACAGGGCAGCTTAGCAAGGATTGTTCAAATAAACCTATAAGAATAGGAGTCCTTAGTCCATACGGAGTAGAGATACAATCTATAGAAAAATTGTACAACCAAACTTGTCTGCCTTATTCAAATATAACAGTTGATTTTGGTACTTCGCATGGATTTCAAGGTGACCAATGTGATATAGTAATTGCAGTAATGAACCCTCCTGCTTCTGGGTTAAAAAGGAATGCAGAACTTACGTTCATCAATAAGCCCAATATTTTAAATGTGGCTGTAAGTCGAGCTAAGGATTATCTATTCATATTAATGCCAGGAAAAGAATACGAATTATTTCCTATGCTCCATGAATTGAAGAAGCTTGGGAAAATTATGGTTTCTACAAGATGCAATAATTTCTACACATCTGACGAAATAGAAAAGATAATCTTTGGCAATATACATTATATAGAAGATAACACATATGTAACGGCACATCAGACTACAAATGTTTATTCTGATCCGTTAGCAAAATATGAGGTTCGAGTTGACGATCAAGCGTTAGACATTCAAATTAACAGATAAGTAATTAGAATTCAAAAGGTTAATAAAAATCTTAATATACAAGTTAAGCACTTAAAATCAAGCAGGAAGAGAAAAACTTCCTGCTTTTTTTCTTCTTGCAACCACTTTTTTTTATCGATGCAGATAGACTGCACAATCAATTCATACCTTTGCAGCAGAAGTTAAACATTAATAGGAAAAGGTATGGGACTATTCGATTTCTTATTTTCAAGCGGCGTTTCAAACAGCCAAAAGAAAGCGCATCGCAACGCTGGTAATAATACCTCAGACCATGAAAATTATGCTCGTGGCTATGAAGATGGTTATGATGACTGTTGCTGCGACCATGATTGTTCTTACGAAGACTATCATGATAGTAGTTATTGCGATCATGATGAGTATGAAGGCTGCGAGAATGATGAGTGCTATGACGATAATTGCGGTTGGTAGTTACCTTCTGAAAATGGATTTTTCAAATTATTATATTATAAGGTTATGAAGAAAATAGCAATTCTTTTAGCTGCTACTATGGCTTTAGCCATCAATAGCAATGCGCAAAGTATGCAATCTGGCTATAAAGGCCATGTTGACGCAGGTTATTCTGTTGGTATCGGTGACTATGACTTTGGTCGTTTTGAAGTCAACACAACACATGGCTATCAAGTGAATCCTTATATATTCCTTGGTGCTGGTACAGGCTTGCATTTTATGTCATCTTACAAAACAGGTGATATGGAAATACCACTTGATGTAAGAGACAGTAAAGTAGATATTCCGGTTTTCGCAAACTTCCGCAGCAATTTCACAAAAGGCAAACTTTCGCCTTTCTTTGACATCAAAGGAGGTACGTTTGTTACCAATAACGGTGGTCTTTACGTGGTAGCATCAGTAGGTGTAAGATATGCTTTGAATAGCAAACAGGGACTTAGCTTATCTGTAGGATATGCTGCTGAGAAACTTGAATTTGAAACATTTGAACGTTTCAATGGCAGATATGATATGAGTTATACTCGCAAGCCTGCTACATATGATACAGAGTCTGTTAGCGTCAAACTTGGATTTGATTTTTAAAAGAATAATGTCTATCAAAACAATATAGAAAATGAAAAAGTTTATTTTAGTTGCACTTGCTGCATTATTTGTATGCAGTGCGGTAGATGCTCAAATTCTGCGAGCAGACGAGTTGGAAAAGTACGCAAAAGAAAAGTATGGAGAGAAATGGGTTGATGCAGCAACCAATCTCGGTACCCAGTTGACATTGGATAAGAACAATGCCATCACCTATACTCAGGTAATCCCTGCTGAAGGCAAGACCAAAGATCAGCTTTATGTGTTGCTTAACTATTGGTTCACCGCAACTTTCAATGATGCGAACTCCGTCATCAAATTGAATGACAAGGAATTGGGAACCATCATCGCACAGGGTTTTGTAGAGAGTATTGCACAACATGCAGGTGGTACTAACGCTTACAACGTTAATTTACGACCAGTTATCAAGTGTGATATAAAGGACAATAAGGTTCGTGTTACCTACACAGTACCATTCTATTCTGTTAATGTTGCCGTTGGTGGCGGTTGGATGGGTGCAATGGGAGGCACTATCCCTACCCGTTCAGATCAAAATTGGACACTGGATAAATGTTATCCTTTTGCTAAGAAGGACTCTCACAAGAAGACTTCCTGCAAAGCACTTGTCATGGCACACGCCTACTCTAATGTTGTAATGGATAAGATTGAGGAGTGCATCAAGAATGGCTTATCTGGTAATGAAAACGACAATTGGTAAATTCAAAATAACAAGAACATTATGAAAAAGTATTTATTTTTCCTTCTTACCCTCGTGGTAGCATCTTTTGCATTCATATCATGCAGCAGTGACGATGATGACAATGGAGACTATGATAAATCTATGATTGTAGGAACCTGGGAGATGACTGCAGTAAAGACATCTGAGTCTGGCACTTATGTTGATTGGCCTTTCAGAAAGACTTACGCCACATTCAATGCTGACGGTTCTTATTACGGCTCAGGATATTTCGGAACTGGTCGAGGAACATGGTCTTTGAAAGGAAACACACTGAATACATATGTTGAAGGTGAACTATTTGCTTCTTACACCATCATTTCTGCGACTTCTACAGTTTCAGAGATGAAAATGTCTATAGGTGACGAAGCTATTTGGGTAAAATGCAAGAAGCAATGATGCTAATCAAGCACTACTTTGTAATGCTTTGAACATACTTCAGAAGGATGACAGGGTCAAACACCTTGCCATCCTTTTTTGTTGTCAAGTGCAGATGAGGACCAGTTGACATGCCGGAACTTCCAGTTACCCCAAGCACCTCTCCTGCATTGACAAACATCCCCTTTGTAACCCAGAATGCAGAAAGATGGCTATAGCTGATGGTATAGCCAGCAGTTCTGACCGTGACATACTTACCTGAGCGATTGTCATGGCCAACGCCAGTCACTTCTCCAGGAAACATGGAAAACACTTTCTCGTAATGAGCTGCCAGATCCACGCCATTGTGCATGATGGTCTTGTGCTTCACTGGGTGATTACGCATTCCAAACCTTGAATTGATCTGAATGCTTTTCAACGGAAATGAAGCCCTGAGATAAGGAAGAACATCTTTGGAAGAATCTGGAGGCAGAGAATCAGCCTTCATCACAGAGTCCACAGAGGCAACATGAGTTGTTTCTTGTGGACTCTTCTTTTTAGATATACTATGCTTCTTCACATACCCAATCGTATTGAATTGGGCATGTGAAGGAGTCTTTGTGAACATCATTGTCAGTATCAACATCAGTATCTTTATTGCTTTCATGTTGCAAAGGTAATCAGACTCAGCTCAACAACACGAAAGAAGTTACCTCTTCCCTATAATATCTAACTTTATTTATGTTTATAGTATGATAATTGAAGAATAATCATACTACTTTCATAACTATCTATAAAACTTTGATGATACTAACGTACATGTTTAACTTCTTCTATATCTACAATGTAACTTTGTTGTCGGTTTGGCTTTAAGCGCAGTCTGAATAAGACCTGTCATAGGTCAGCCACCAAATAAAAAACGAATAAAACAGAAGCAAATGAATTACAATTTCGATGAGAACGAGATGCCTTATGGCATCCTTGAACGTTTCGGACTCACCCAGACAATGATTGACGACTTACCCACCGATGTCCTCCAGAACATCTACAATGGCCGCAAGTCGCCAGTCCTGCCAGTTCATATCACAGCCGATGATGGTGAGGAAGTCAAGGCACGAACAAGATTCAGCCTGGTAAGAACAGCCGAAGGTGGCGTTGATGTGCTCTTCTACCCACAGCTCGATGAGTTAGACTTGAAACTCTTCAATGAGCAGCAGGAGAAGAACCTTGTTGCAGGAAAGCCTATCGTCGGTCATTTGGAGAGCAACGAGGTTGGTAAGGAACTCGGCAGTAAGTGTTTCTTCCAGCTTGATCCAGAAAGCAAGCAGGTGCTCAGTGTTCCAACCCCGGTCATCGGTAGAAACATCCAGTATGTAGCAGATCGGTACCACCTTACTGGTGCAGAGATGCAGAAGTTGCAGAATGGTGACATCCTTACCATCGTAGAGGATGACGAGGAACAATCCATCGGTATCGACCTCAACTCCAACACCGGCATCCGTTTCGCAGCAGGCAACGAACTTGTCTGGAAGCGAGAAGCCAAGCGTGACTGGGATAAGTTCAACTTTGGCATCTTCGGCTGTTGGGCTATGGATGAAGACGGCAATCTCGACTACATCCCAGAAGAGAACTATACCGAAGAGATGTGGAATGAACAGAAGAAACTGGGTATGCGCATGATGCAGCGATAACCCAAAGTATTAACCCATAAAACAAGATTTCATGGCAAATGTAAAGTACTATCCAGAAGACGTGCTCGTGGAGAAAGTCCAGAGCGGAGAATATGGCTGGCTTGACTACATCAACCACCACTCCCCTGAATGGCAAGAGGAATACACTGCCTTCTGCAAAGAGAAGGATCTCATTGTCAATGAGGAATCGGCAGAGGAATTTGTCGATTGGAAGGGCGAGCAGATTGAAGCTGGCGAATAATCACACAGTACTGAATCAATAAACAGCATTAGAATATGTCAATCAGATCAAATGCATTACCAGTAGGCAGAGACCTGGCTCCTGAGCTTCAGGAGATTCTCAGAAAGAATGGTATGCAAGCACATATCATCAGACAAGGAGAAGGTTATCAGTTGGCCGTTCAAGGTCACGATTCCCCTCTGCTGACCTACGCCATCACCGCACAACAGCACAGAGCCTTGGTTGACTGGGGAGCAAACTCAGCCAACAAGCAAGCCTACAACACCGTGGCAGAACTCGTGAAGAATGATTTCTACATGCCACGTGACTTCGTACATGCCCGAAATGCCAATGGCCGTGTTGCCATGGGACTCCACGGCTACCGCATAGGCGTTGGCGAATACGGCAGACTTCCCTGGAACAAACGACATGCCCACATGATGATGGATCCATATCACGGAAGATTCCTCGGTTGGACTCCACGATGCCAGGAAGGATTCCACATGCGCAGAGTTGGAGGAGCCATGTTCATGCAGGGTGCTCCAATCGTACCAGAACGTCCTGACGGCAGAATGAAGCCGGGTGAGTTGCAGAATGGCGGTTATGGCTTCTATTATAAAGGTGGTCAGCAAAACATGGTACAGCAACCATCGCAGGATGTGTTGGCAGACCTGCAATCAGTCATTACCCCTGTAGTGGTTCGTCCACGTCCCAAGGAACCTGCCAAGCCATACAACGAACTCATCACCTCCAAGGTTTATTTCAGCAATGACAAATGGCAGGAGTGTCTTTCGTCTCATGGCATCATCGTAGATGCAGCCAACAAAACACTCACCATCCAGTCCACTGCCACCAAGCAGGACTTTGTCTATGACCTCACTGAGGATGAAGTGAAGAAACTGACCAACAATTCCATCAAGCAAGTACCTGTCCAAAACCGCATTGACATCATTAACAATGCCATCAGAAACGATTTCCAGGACAAACTGACGATGGATATGCTCAATTCTAAAGAGCAGATCAGCCTGAAACTCAAACCAGAGATAGAGGCAGAACTCAACAATCGCCAGCAGATGGTGATTGACCAGTCGCTCCCAGCTAATGGCGACCAGATTACAATCGAGCCAGAAGACCGCAGTGTTGCTCATGTAGATGGCAACAGCCTGTATGAGCAGAACGAAAGCAAGGGATGGTTCCGTGAAGGCAAGCATGGCAGAGAGGTTCAGGTTGATGACATTAAGGTTGAGCCAGTGCGTAACGAGCAGGGAGAAATCCAGAAGGATGAGAAAGGCAACGCCAAGTTTCGCATGACAGCCGTCATCAACGGAGAAAGCATCAGCCATGAGATTACCCAAAAGCAGTATGATAAGTTCATGGCTATCGATGACTACCACCGCATGAAACTCTTTTCTCACATCTTCAAGGAGGTGGATATGAAAACCATCCCTGGAGAAGGCAAGAATATCGGGGCTCAGATTGGAGGAGCTCTCTTTGCAGGACTTGCCGTGATGAGCGAACTGGGCAGAGACCGTCCAGCACCGGCAGTATTCGTAGAACACCATCATGACCATGCCCATGGGCCACATGTATATTTCAAGGGCAGCGTGGATTCACCGCAAGACCTTGCTTCACGAGCCTTCGATGCAGGACTCAATGCAGGAGAACACGGTGTAGGCTTAGGTCATGGCAGATAAACAACAATTCACATTCAAGAGATGACAGACGAACAGACATTTGCAGACTACAGAAGCCGTCTTAACATCAAGGACGTATTGGAGGACGCAGGCTACACGTTTTACAAGCGTGATGGCTTGCGCTATCCTGCGTATGTACGCCTGGGCAGCGACGGAAAAAGAATCAGTGGAGACAAGTACATTGTCATGCCCAACAAGAACTGCTGTTTCCAGCCGCCAACCATCAAGCTCTACTCTGTTACCTCCTTCATCTGGGAGCATCCAGACCTTTTCAAGGAGTACAAGAATGGCATGAAGGAATCAGCCCTTGTCCATAAGGTCTGCCAACGCCTGCTTAACATCCCGGTAGAACATCGGAGTCAGGACGTGCATAATCCAACTGTCAGCAGCAAGCCATTTGATATCAATGACTACAAGATAGACCGTTTCAATCCCAAAGACTTCGAGTCACAGAAGCCGTTCTACGCCTTCTTCAAGTCAAGAGGAATTGATTTCGCCACCCGTTGTGCCTTCCATCACAGCTTCTTCCTCGCATCGAAAACAGCAAAAGATGGCAGCACCTATAAGAATCTCTCCTTCCCCATGTACATCCCTGGGCAACCGGACAAATGTGTAGGCTTAGAGGAAAGAGGCTATCCACGAAAGGACGGTTCTGCCCGAAAAGGCATGGCTACCGGCACCAACGCCAGCGAAGGATTATGGATGGCAAGTCCCAAGAATACGGCACTCCAGGATGCCCGTATCGTACTTGTCTTTGAAAGCGCATACGATGCCATGGCATTTTACCAGCTGCAGATGCGCAAGGAATCAGGATTGGACCAGCGTGGACGGCAGGATCTGAAAGCCGGAGTCTATGTCTCTACTGGAGGTAACCCAAGCTATGGGCAGATACAGGGATTGCTGAAAGCAGCACCCCAAGCCACCTTCCACCTCGGCTTTGACAAGGATGTGGCAGGAAAGCAGTTTGTGGCAAACTTCGAGGATATAGCAAGCAAACAGAGTCCGGTTGCACCGGGAAATGTACCTGCTGGCATGAGAGAGTTCATGGAAAGCTTCGACAAACAGCCGAAGACCATCAAGGAACTGTTAAGTTTCAACGATGAGAACTACAGCCTACTTCCCCATGAGCTCAAACAGCTATACCTGGTTTACGATTCAGCAAAAGAAGAGGCATTGGAGTATCACTACTCTCCCTTTTTGTGTAAGGAAGACAAGCAGGAAGCTGCTGACAAGATGAACAAAGCGTTCAAGGACTTCAAGGATGCACTGCTACAGAAGCTCAACCTGCACGAAGACCAAGACCTCGCTCCCGTGAAGATTATACGGGAAGAGCCATCGGAAGGCTACAAGGACTTCAATGACGAGTTTTTGGATAAGAAACAGTTCTCTATGACCGACGTAGTAGAGACCGCATTTGACGAGAACGGTGTGGACTTGACCTTTGAACGGCAAGAAGAGAACGAGGAAACCAAACATCATGGATTTAAACGATAATGAATATGGCAGACCCAATCAGACGATACAACATCATCACCCTACGCCCTCACTGGGCGCAGTATATCATCTCGCAAGGGATGTCGTTCATCATCAGCTGTGCCCTGTTCCTTGTTGCCGGTCACGACAGCATCACCTACAAGATGCCTTTCGTGATACTTGGAGGTGTGATGACCTGCATCATGCTCTATAGATGCTTATATCTCTACAAACTCAGATACATCATCACCTCTGAACAGCTCATCATCCAGCATGGAGTACTGACCAGAACCAGTGACTACATCGAGCTGTACCGAGTGGTGGATTTCAGCGAGAACCGTGACATTCTGGAACAGTTGTTCGGTTTGAAGACAGTATGGATATTCAGCGGCGACCGCTCCAATCCCAAACTCGACATCCACGGTGTGAAGGAAAGGTTGGACGTGGTGAGAATCATCCGTGAACGTGTAGAATACAACAAAAAGAGAAAAGGCATATATGAAATTACCAACAGATAACAGAAGAAGCAAGGTTGTTGCAGCCATTGCCTTGGCGTTAATGCTGCTGCCTACTATAGCTCATGCTCAGGTTGCCTCTAGCAATCCATTGGAGTATGTTGCCTTGGCCGAGGGAAACGAGCTTATCAACGGTCAGATCAAAAGCCAGATAGAAGACCAGCAGAAGACCGCATTCCTGCAAAACACCATCGCAGCCGAGTTCTCCCAGATTCACAAATGGGAAAAGAAGTATAACAGCTATCTGAAAACGGCATCGGGTTATGCTTCCACGTTGAAAGCCTGCACCTCGCTCTATGACGATGGTGTGAGGATCTTCATCAACTTGTGCAATTTGAAGAAAGCCATAGCAAGCAATCCACAGGGTATTGTGGCAACCGCAAGCATGAACAACCTCTATATCGAGACTGCCACAGAGCTCGTCACGGTATATACTACTTTAAAGGATGCCATAGCCAAAGGTGGCAGTGAGAATATGCTCACAGGTGCAGAACGAAGCAAGACCCTCTGGGAACTGAACGACCGCCTGGCACAGTTCAACAAGAAGCTGTCAAGGCTATGTCTCAGCATCAGATACTACACCATGGCCGATGTCTGGAACAATGTCACGGCAGGAATGCTCGACCGGAGCAATGCCGAGATAGCCAGTCAAGCCCTTGGCAGATGGCGCAGATGTGCCAGAGTTGTAACACCATAAGAAAGATTATTTGAGGATAACATTTATGAAACGTCTCTATGCTCTCATATTACTTCTCTTTTCTCTCATCCTTCCCTTTGATGGGCAGGATGGGAGTTTTCTCCGTGCCCAAGGCAATGACCCTGTCCTGGCAGGTATGATATTCCAAAATACCGACAAGGCCAAGAAAGAGTTGAAGCATGAGGAACAGATGATGCAACTTGTATCTACAGGTCATATATGGATCAAGGAAGAGGTAGAAGGTACAACCAACCTACAGAAGGAGTTCAATAACTATCTTGACCGTTTCAACAGCATCATCAGCTATGCAGCTCAGATCTATGGTTTCTATCACGAGATAGACCGACTCGTTGGACAGCTTGGCACCTACAGCCACCAGCTCAGCCATCAGACGACCAATGCTCTTGCCGTGGCTCTGTCCTCCAATCGCAACAAACTCTATCGGGAACTTGTCATGAGCAGTGTCGAGATAGTCAATGATGTCAGGCTGGTATGCCTCTCTAATAACAAGATGACAGAGAAGCAGCGACTGGAGATAGTCTTTGGCATACGACCGAAACTCAAACTGATGAACCAGAAACTCAAACGGTTGATACGGGCAGTAAAGTACACCAGACTGTCAGACGTTTGGGCAGAGATAGACTATGGAGCCAGGAGTGAAGTGGACAAACCTACCATTGTACTGCGATGTAAAGAACGATGGCGAAGGAATGCAAGACATTGAAGTAAAAGTTCAACATAATCAGATAACAAATAACATTACAATAATTTAGAAATAAAAGGCATTATGGGTTGGGGTTCATTTTTAAAATCAACTCTCCGATTGGGAGGAAGGATGACCAGTGCAACTGCACACACAGTGGGCAGTGCTGTGCTTCATCCTCAACAGACCTTGAAAGGCGTAGGTTCTGCCACTAAAAGTGCAGTGGTCGGAGGTAGTCTTGGTTACATTGGTTGGGAGAAACTCACCACGGACAAAAGCGTTGTTGGCATAGTCAGCGATGCCGTCATAGGAGAAGACACCACCAAGAAGATTGGCGACACCGTATCTAGGATTGGTGATGGCGTGAAGGACTTGAAAGACTCAGTTACAGGGCTTTCAGACAACGTAAATGGGGCTATCAGCAGCGTGGATTCCAAGTGGAGCGGAATGTCTGGCTTCCTTAGAGCCATGTTCTCTGGTCATGGCGGTGACATGTTCGGAAACTTCTTCAGCAATATAGGCAAAGGTAACGTCTCAGGTCTCAGCCTTGTAGGACTTGTAGTCTCTGCCCTCCTCGTCTTCGGTCGCTTCGGATGGTTAGGCAAGATAGCTGGAGCCGTTCTCGGAATGATGATGATAGGCAACAATGCCAATCTAAGCAGCCTACTTGGTGGCAACAGTGACCGTAAGGCAAGCAACCACAAGGAAGAAGAAAAGCTGCAAGAAGTAGAGCAAACCAATACTGTAAGCAGACGAAGATAACAAACACTATAACAAAGTATTATACAATGCACTATACACAAGAAATGATACTGCATTCCGACAGTGGCTATTGCATGCCATTCGAGGAAAGAAACGGAGAAGTGACCATGTCCCTGGGATACGGCAAACAGAAGCATCCGCACACAGGAGAGTCATTTTTCCATCATGGAGTTGACTTCAAGGTCAGGAACTATCTGCTGTCTGCTGTAGCTACCGGCAAGGTGACAGGTCTGGGCAACGATGCCATTCATGGCATCTACCAGATTACCAGATACGGTGACTATGAAGTGACCTATGCCCACCTGAGCAACGTGTTTGCCAACTACGGCAAAGAGGTAAAGGCAGGGCAAGTCATCGCCGTCAGTGCCGACTCCCTCCATGTAGAAGTCAAATACAAGGGGGAAGAACTCAATCCACTGGAGTTCCTCACCATGATCTATAGCAATCTGAAAGTGATGGAACAGAACGGCAAGCCAGGTGCAGCACCTCAGTTCGTCACTCTTGACATGGATGTTCATACCATGTATGACAAAGACCAGAAGGAGATTGAAGACCTCATGATGCGCTTCTTCCCCGACTATATGAGCGACATGAGCCAAGGCATCTATGCCCTACCAGAGCATACAGAACTTGCACTTCGCAACATCTTCACCATGTCGGCCATGAAGAATTACTTCTATGAAACCTTGCCTTCCATGGCGAATCCATTGGGAATGGGATCAAGAAGCATTCCAATAGCCGAGCGAGTACAGAACCTCCTCATTGGAGATTTCCTCAACTATCTCGCCTTGCGCCATCAGATCTTTCTGTCGAGCATGAGCGCCATCGAAAAAAAAAAGCACAAGACCGGGCAATAGCGACAAGCGGAATCGTTGACCCACTGGCAGAACTGGACATCGATGTGCAAAGCTTTGACATTCCACGCCTGGTGAGCGTCTATCCCGACAAGTCGGGAATCAGATGGTGGACTAAGGCTTGGTTCAACAACAGCGAGAAAGGCGAAGCTGCCATTGAGATAGAAAGAAATCTGGCCATCAAGTTCATCAACGACAACATCGAGAAGGACGAATGGCTGGAGGAATATTTCCCGAAACAGATGGAAGTCTATCACAACGCCATCGAACAGACCAGGGAGCAAATCCTCAACCAATTAAACTTGTAAACATAAAGCTATGGTAGAGTCAAAACAGGATAAGATATTCAATACTAAGGTCATACCGATTATGAATAAAGTTCGGAATAACCTACAGAACAAGCTTGCAGACGAGTTACGATCAAACTCCAATTCGTTTGCAGGTCTGATGGCAGCAGCAGCTGGACCTGACGGTGGTATGGCATCCATGCAGGCGCAAAATGACACTCTCAAATACACAGGCAAATGGACATCCAAGACCACGGAAGACTATATTGCGATGGTCAAGAAAGAGTTGAAGCGACAGCATATCACGGTCAATGCCTCCATGGAACAGAAGATGATCGACAAGATGATAAAGGACAAAATACCGAAATCATCCATCGACTACATCATGCGAAAGGCTGCCACCAGTACCATCTTCTACCTACCGCAGGAAGTCGCAAAATCGCCATTAGAGCACAAGATAGACTCGGAGGCAGAGAAGCGGTATAAGCCATCGGTCTGGGAACAGAACGCAGGCATTGTCCTTGGCTCAGTAACCGACCTTGCCTGTATGGGAGGATTGGGTGGTGGTTTGAAGACTGCCGCCACCTGGATAGGAAGCGATATGCTCGTCACTCATGTTGGTGACAAACTCAATGACCGTTCCGATGTTCCCATGATCATTGCACCGGGAAAGGAGGATGAATACAGACGAACGCAGCAGGAAAAGAAGAAACAAGCGGAGCAGAAACCGCAGAACAAGCCACAATCTGAGGAAGGAGCACAGCAAACAGAACCATCAGAAGGAGTGAACCAATCTGAAGGTGAAGCCAACAACACGCAGCCAGAACAGACTAACATAAACGGTTGGCAAGGGCTTCTCACGTCATTCGGCCTCAACGGGATCAGCGATATAGACCATAATCTTGGATATGTATTGGCCATGCTTCCTGACATGCTCGTTGGCATGTTCACCGGTAAGACCAAGTCCATCAATATCAAGGACAACATGATGCCTATTGCAAGCATTGTTGCAGGTATGTTTGTCAAGAACCCGATTCTCAAAATGGTGCTCATAGGCATGGGAGGCATGAATCTTCTCAATAAGGCAGGACATGAAGCCTTGGACAACTTCAAGGCACAGGATCATCCGCAACAAGCTGGTGGCAGAGTCAACTATCGCATCTATCCCGAAGAGCCTCTGAATGCACGCATCCAGAATCCGGAGATAAGAGCCAACTGCCTGATCGCAACCATTGACAGAGTGCCCTGCACCATAGCCCTTCCAGAAAGAGTTGTGGATGCCTACCGTCAAGGAGCGCTGCCTCTCAACACCCTTGCCAATGCGGTGCTGGCAAAGAATGACCAGATGCGACAGATAGCATCCGAGAAATACGAGGCTGGCGAACGACAGACAGTCATCGAGAGACCACTTGCTCAAAGATAACATAGAACAAAGATGAAAAGATACTGGTATAAATTCCGTGTCAAATACGGTAAAGCCCTTGACACCGGAAAGAACAAGAAAGTCAGTGAAGAATACCTGGTAGATGCCGAGAGCTTCACCGAGACAGAGAAACGTGCCACCAAAGCTGCTACTGAGCTTATCGGAACCAGAGACTTCGACATCACAGCCATCTCACGTGAACCTATCACGGAGATTCTGAAAGAAGACGAGGAAGAAGGCAACCACTGGTACAAGACCGTTGTCTCCCTTGTCACTGAGGATGAAGACACTGGCGTAAAGAAGTTCTCACCACAGACCATCTACGTCAATGCACCTTCGACAAAGGAAGCAGACCGCATGCTACGTCAGCACATGAGCAGCAGGGTGACAGAGTGGGAAATCAAATCCATAGCCGAGACCAAGGTTCTTGGAGTTCTTGGCTATAAGCAATGATCACAAAAACATCATATCCATGACAGAAAAGAATCAGCAAGAAAAGATGGCTGCAGAACGTCAGGTGGAACTGTTCACCAAGGCGTTCGGGAAAGCCAAGGAAGATAATGGCATTTGGCTGGACAACAACGGCCGCAAGGCTCCTGGACTCTACCAGAAGCATTTGCAGGTATCAGCCTTCAATGCCATCATCTTAGGAATGCACGCCGCTCAAAACGGCTACAAGACCAACCAATATACGCTTTTTTCGGAAGCGAAGAAACGTGGTGAGTCTGTTCAATCAAAAGAGAAAGGAGTACCGTTCCTCTGGTACAACTGGAACGAGTATGTCAACAAGCACAACCCTGAGGACAAAATCAGCCGTGCAGACTATCAGGCTCTCCCTTCAGACAAGCAAGCAGACTACAAAGGAATCAGAAGCCGTGAAGTCAGAGCCTTGTTCAATATCGAGCAGACTACCCTACCCATGGTTGACAAGACCGCCTTTGAAGCTACAGTCCAGGAATATGGCAGGTTGAACGACCGAAAGGATGTAGAGTCAGCCTCCACTGCCATTCGCCAAGGTGTAGAAAAGCTTCTGGAAAAAGCACGTGAGAACATGGTCGAAATCCGCAGTGACTCTACCGGTGTAGCACATTACGACAGCAAGAGAGACATTGTCTTCCTGCCCAAAGCATCTTCCTACGAACACTATGAGGATTATGCCCGTGATGCAGTATCGCTACTTGTTACAGCCACTGGCCATGGGCAGCGACTGGCTCGTGAAGGTATGGTAACGAAGAACGGAAAGGTCTCTGCAGAGGATGCCATGAAGCAGGAGCGTCTGGTCACAGAGGTTGCCACCGCCGTAAAACTCCAGGAATTGGGAATCTCAGCCAAGCTCTCCCCGGAAAGCATGGCTATGACCGATTATTGGTCAAGAGAACTGAAAGAGAACCCATGTCTCATTGATATACTGGAGAGAGATGTCAACAATGCCGTGGATATGCTCCACAAGGCAGAACGTGGCGAAAAGGTTGAATTGAACAGCAAGACTGCCAGAAACCAGGCAGATGCCATCAAAAGCATCCTTCCAAAGCACTACTATGTGGCTGACGAGATCAAGACCCTTCCCAACAAGTCCACCAAGGAGTTTGTCCTCGTAAAGGACGCAGAGGGTAAGATGGCTGACGTGGTACTTCCGGAAGGTGCATCCTTAGGTATGGATAACGACATCCCTGGCATGAAGAAAGGTCGTATCGAACATGCCCTACAGAAGGAAGGATATGAAACTGTCACCTTCTACAATGTTGATGGTTCCATGGGCTACCGTCCTGATGACAGTTTCTTTGACGGCAAGGCAGTCTCTGTTGCCAGACTCAACAACTGGAGCCTGGAGACCATCACCCTGCTCGATGTTTCGGATGCTGTGAAACGCTCAGGAGCCGTGGACTTCGACAAGATCCTGATGCTGCGTGACGATGATGGAAAGTGGGCACTCTATCTGAAGCCAGAGAATGAAAAGGCTTTCAGCGTATATCCAGACAAGGCCGATGTAAACCTGTTCTTCACCACAGTAAAGCAAGGCGACGAGGAGCTTTCAGACACTATGCGTCAGGACATGGCACAGAAATACTACATGGAAGCTTCCAATAAGCCGGAAATGATGGTTGACCTCTTCAAGAGCAACGTTTCTGCCGAAGAGGTGGAGAAAATCCAGCGTGTCAACATCTTCAAGACCAAAGAGACGGACAATCAGCCAAGTGTCATCCTCTGTATGCCTACTGTGAATGGAGAAAAGCTCAAACCTCGTGAAATCTCACCATCCCAGTGGCAACGTATGTGGCTTGCCGAGAACATGCAGGACTACAAGAAACACCTTGCTGCCAGTCTTTTTGCCGATGTACTGCGCAAAGACCGGACCGATGCGGTAGCTGTAGGCACTGAAAAATCGGAGCAGGAAGCTCAGAGCAATGAGGTAAAGCAGAACACCGCTCAGCAAGAGGAAGACAAGGCTGCAGAGGAACAGAAAGAGGAAACTCCAGAAAAGAAAGAACAGAAGCAGAAGGAAGAAAAGGTAAAGGAAGAAAAGACGAAAGCTGAGACAAAGGCTGCCGTTGTAGCAATGACTCCGATGTTAAAGCAATTCTACGAGCTAAAAGGCAAACATCCTGATGCAGTGTTACTTTTCCGTTGTGGAGATTTCTACGAGACCTATTGTCAAGATGCCGAGAAAGCTTCAAAAATCCTGGGCATCACGCTTACCAAGAGTTCCCATACCAAGGATGCTGACGGCAAGCCTCTGGCCATGGCTGGGTTCCCATACCACGCTCTCGACACCTATCTGCCAAAGCTCATCCGTGCAGGAGAACGGGTTGCCATCTGCGACCAGTTGGAAGCCCCCAAACGTGCCACTGAGGAAATTTCTCCCTCCAAGGTAGAGAGTCCTCAACAGGAACAGAATAATTCATCAGGAATACACAGATAACATGTAATCATCATGTCAAGGAATCAAGAATATGTAGAACAATATGCAGAGTATGCCATGGAGCAGATGCGCCGATATGGCATACCTGCTTCTGTCACCCTTGCACAAGGCATCTGCGAGAGTGCAAGCGGACAGAGCGAGTTATCCCGAAAGGGAAACAATCATTTCGGCATCAAGGCTACTTCCGGTTGGGTTCAGAACGGAGGCAAGTACCTCGTATATACCGATGACCGTCCTAACGAGAAGTTCTGTCAATACGCTTCTGTTGGCGACTCATACGAGCATCATTCCCAGTTTCTGAAAGGAAACAAGAGATACAGCTCGCTCTTCAAGCTATCCCCCGATGACTACAAGGGATGGACAAACGGACTGCAGAACTCCGGTTATGCCTCCAACAAGAAGTACGCTTCAAGTCTTCAAAGCATCATCGAGAAGAACAACCTGCAGAAGTATGACCAGATGGTCATGAAGGAGATGAAATCGCAAGGAAAATCCTTCGGTACCGAAGCCAATCCTCGCCAGCAAGGAGAACAAACCAGCCAGAAGACGAGTTCTTCAAAGCCTGCGGAGAACGAAAAGTATTCCTATCCCTTGAAGAGAAACGAGTTTATGCTCGTCACCTCACCTTTCGGTATGAGAAAAGATCCGCTCAATCCTGCCAACACGCAAATGCACAAGGGCATCGACATTCAAGCCAAGCATGACAATGTACTGGCAACGGAAGACAAGGGCAAGGTCACTCAGGTCAACAACAATCCGAATACTGCAGGTGGACTGTCTGTAACTGTAGAATACAACAGAAATGACGGCAGCAAGTATCAATGTACCTACATGCACCTGAGCAGCATTGCCGTCAAGACAGGCGACACTGTAAATGCCGGTCAGCGATTGGGCGTGACTGGCAATACGGGAACCAGAACCACTGGTGAGCATCTGCATTTTGGGGTGAAAAGCATCTCTGCGGATGGCAAGGCACGGGATATAGACCCTGCTGCGTATCTTGCTGAAATCTCTCAAAAGGGAAACATCCAGTTGCAGACTCTCCACAACGGCAAGGACATCACCGCTCAGTACAAGGTTAGCAATCCTGCCTCACAAGGCGAAGTGACTGACACAGCACAAAGTCCTGAAGACTGGATGAAGAAGCTTCTGTCATCTGAGGACAGCGGAGTGAAAATGCCAGGCGATGACCCTGTCATTGAGATGGCTATGACCATGTTCACCTCTCTCATGGTACTTGCCCTGCAGATAGACAACAAGAGCGAAGAAGAGAAAATGCAAAAAGTGACCGACTCGGTTGTCAGCAAGAGCATCGACCTCTCCTCGCTCCTTCCCTCTTATAAAGCCTGTTCCGTGAACATTCAGGATGGCAAGCCTTATCTCCATGTAGATAACGGAACCGTCCAGTTTGCAAGAGAACTGACACAGGCTGAAATGACGAAGCTCCAGCAGACGATCGGCAATGCCAATCTGAGCGATGATGACAAGCGAAGAGGTGTTGCCTCTATCATTCAGGCAGCGACAGTATCTCAGCAGATGTCACAGAACTATCAGAAAGGCGTTGACAATCAGCAGGACAGACTGGAATCTGTTCAAATCAAATAATGAAGTAAAACAATAAGCCAAGTTTATTATGATTAAATGTAATGTAACCGTATGCGGCACAGTATGTCGCCAGGCACAGATGCGTGCCAACAAGGAAGGTAAGCAGTTTATCTCTTTTGGAATCAGCGTAGTGGTTCAAGCCAAGAACGGAAACAACAAGACTGTAGAGATCAGCGTAGCCAAGGATGGTGACAACCAGGCTGAACTGGTCAACTATCCCGTAGGTTCCCGTATCGAGGTGGCAGGAGTTCTCCAATTCCATAAGAAAGGCGATGCGCTTTACCTCAATCTCTCGGCTTCGGGAGTGAATACCTTCAATGCAGGAAGTCAGGACGCAATCACCGGCACCATGGAGTTCCGAGGAACTATCGGCAAGCAGGTTGAGGTGAAGACCGACAAGAAGGGCAAGCCTTATACCCTATTCTCTGCCTACAGCAGCGAGAAAGACGGTGACAACTATGCCTACACCTGGATTCGTTTCATGCAGTTTGACACAACAAAGGCTGACTGGGTACAGGCTAAGGCTGGCATTAATGCCAAGGGTGATTTGCAGGTGGGAGCCTACAACGACCGCCTCGACCTCACTTGCCGTATCACCAAGCTTACTCCATGGGATAAGAAAGCAGCATCCACCAACCAATAATGAATGATTATGGCTGATTACAAGAAATATAATACAGATGGCCGTAGCAGTGAAGACCGGGCTTTGGACAAGTTTGCCGAGATGATGATTGAGAAGATCAACACTTTGCAGAACGACTGGAAGAAGCCTTGGTTCACTGAAGGTTCCCTGACATGGCCTAAGAACCTGTCGGGGCGTGAGTATAACGGCATGAATGCCCTGATGCTCATCATGCACTGTGAGAAGCAAGGATATAAGTTGCCTATGTTCTGCACCTTCGACAGAGTTGCCGGTCTGAACTTCAATAAGGACAAGCAAGGAAGAAGACAGCAGGTTAAGGACAACAATGGGGAAGCTCTGCCTCAGGTGACAATCCTCAAAGGCGAGAAGAGTTTCCCGGTATTCATCACAACTTTCACCGTTGTGAACAAGGAAACAAGGGAGAAAATCAAATACGATGACTACCGCCTGATGTCCGAGGAGCGACGCAAGGAGTATAACGTATATCCTAAATTGCAGGTTTACAATGTGTTTAATGTGGCACAGACCAACTTGCAGGAGGCTCGTCCGGAACTCTACAAGAAGCTGGAGGCAGCTGCAGGAGTGAACCGACCATTGAATCATGGTGATGACTTCTCTTTCCCTGCCATGGATAAGATGATCAAGGAAAACGGATGGATCTGTCCTATCAAGCCTGTCTATGGTGACAATGCCTACTACAGCATTTCGAAGAATGAGATTGTCATTCCTGAGAAACGCCAGTTCAAGGATGGAGAGTCCTTCTACACCAATCTCGGACATGAGATGGCTCACTCTACGGGTTCAGAGAACCATTTGGGCAGATTGAAGCCTGCATCTTTCGGAAGCGCAGAATATGCCCGTGAGGAACTTGTTGCCGAACTGAGTGCCGCTCTAGTGGCCCAGCGTTTCGGTATGACCAAGCACTTGAAGGAAGACAGTGCCAGTTATCTGAAAAACTGGCTCGATAGCTTGAAGGAATCGCCTGAGTTCATCAAGACTACGCTTACCGATGTGAAGAAGGCTTCTCACATGATCAACCAGCATATTGATGCCATGCAGCTGAAAATAGACCAGGAACAAAGTCAAGAGGCTGAGCAGAAGCAAGAGAAAGCTCCAACGATGTATTACGCATCAGTGGCATATCTCCAGACTACCGATGCTACAGACCGTCTCGACAAGTTCAAAAATGACGGCAACTACGATGTACTCCTTACTGAGGCTAAGGAATACGACCAAGGTAATGCTCCTGACCTCTCCAAAATCAATCTCTCTCCAACTAAATACCGTGGCGATGACCTCCTTGTTGAGGATGAGCATTATGCTGTGGTATATAATCCGACTGTTGGAGGCACATACGATGTGATGCGCAAGGTAAGCGCAGAGGAAATCAAGGATAACATCATCCGCTATGGTCTCCCAGAGGATGCAACAGACGACGTAAAGGAAGTTGCCAAGCAAATGGAAAAAGAAGAGGTTATTGCTCAGGAAGAAGAGCAACACTACCATCGAGGACGATAATTTATCCCATTCAATTAAAGACAGTCACTTTGTTGGCTGTCTTTTTTGATGTAATAAATATTGAGAATTATTTTTTCTGACAGTATTGATAGAACAGCAATAATGACGAGTGCGCTCCTACCGAATCTATAAAATGTCACTCAATGTCACCCAAGATGTCCCTCAAATGTCACCTAAGGTTTCACTTAAGAATTTGCATAATGAAAACGCTTTTGGAAACAGAAAACAATTGTAATAACTATCTGAAATTCTGATGTTTGTGATGGTGTTGGCTCATGTCTTGCGTGATCCAGAGCAGCGCATGAACGAGGCACTGAAGAAATATGATGAATAGTTTGCTCAATTCAAAGAAAAGAAGTATCTTTGCAGATAAGTAAACGCAGGCGTTCACAGAACTTATTCTATGTGTACATCTGTAAATCGCCAAAAAAGAGGGTAGAGGTGGAGAATGTTCTCCACCTCTTATTTTATAGTATGCTCGGCACGAGCATTGTCTAACGGGTGCAAGTCCCGAGTAAGCCCTAATAGCGGGAATTACATAGCCAATGGCAAGGGTGTTCATCGTGAGGTGAAATCTGAAAGAAGCCGGCGGCAAACATCTGACCTAACGGACAGAAACTTCATACAAGGCATATGACCGTGGGTAAGGTTGCTATACAAACCAAAGCCCTATAGCTATTCGGAACGGTTGGTGTAAATGAAGTGGGTATAAGATGGAAAGACAAT
>OGUO01000041.1_pt1 | contig 85316 bp, 68 predicted proteins | sample 1553641 | NCBI WGS metagenome assembly OGUO01 (sample SAMEA2579980, study PRJEB22360) | human gut metagenome | biome: human gut; feature: human-associated habitat; material: faeces | place: Denmark | collected 2008/2010 | reverse complement strand
TAATTCTCATTACTTGACTTGCCATAAAAAAAGTCGCCTCCTTTTCGCACTTTTACGAGTACGACAAGCGGTGACTGTACACTTACCCGTGTGTGTCCTGATGTTTGCACACGGTCGTTTCCACTCTTACAGGTGGACTTAATTGTGGGTACAGTGACTTGTCGCCAGTTTCTTTAACTTGACATTCGCTCCACGGAAAACCCGCTGTTTCTCAGCGGCAACCTCGCGCTTCAATGCTATCAATGTCACAACAGTTGTTAGTATACAAGAAAGCACGCGAAAAATCAAGGTTTTTTTTTATTTTTTTCGATTTATCCGTTTTTATGCAAAAAGAGAAATACAGGGGTGCCGTGTTGTGCACTTTTCCTATATTTCTCTCTTTTTTGACGTTTTCCAACTATTCAGAGCCCCATCTCGATTCCGCTGCGATGCATCTCGATGTGGCTTCTTGCCATATGAACAAAAAGAAAAGAACGTTCATTCATGCAAGCATGATTCGCGTTCTTTTCTTTTCGTTCGCATGGCTCTGAATAGTTACAGAATGTCGGAATAATCTAAGATTGTGATGCCGGTTGCAGGATCTTCAATGACTTTCGGGTCATCTCCGGCTGCGTGGGCCTTCTGGAGGAGTTCTTCCGCCGTGTAAACCGGCATGGCAAGTTCGATCGGCTCGGACGGTTCCGGTTCCGGCTCTTCGATGGTTTCTTCAAACTCTTCGATTTCTTCCACAGTTCCCGGCTCTGCAGATTCCGTTTCTTCGGTTTCTTCTGTCACTTCTTCCGCTGTTTCTTCTGCGGCAGCTTCTTCGACAATTTCCGTTTCTTCCACGGCTTCCGGAATTTCTTCGGTTTCTTCTCCTCTTACAAGGTTCTGCAGATCGACGGTATGAAAGGACACCTGCTCCGTTCCTTCTTCTTCCAGATCCGGAATTTCAAATTCGTCCTGTTTCTCTTCTTCTGCCGTTTTCTGGTCGGCTGCTCTCAACTGTTCGGTCATTTCCTGTTCTTCCCGTTTCTTTTTTTCTTCCAGGGCAGCTTTCTTTCTGCTGCGAAGCTCTTCGGACGCTTTCTCATCGTCCTCGTCTTCGTCTTCTTCCTCTTCTTCCTCATCCTCTTCTTCATCACGTTTCCATACCTCGGAAAGGATGAACAGAATGACCAGAAACAGAATGGCAAGTCCGATGATCATGATTCCCTCTCTGCTCTGCGCCGCCATCGACAGAAAGCCGATCACCGGAATCGTGACGATCACTTTGCTCACGGTTGCTCTCACGGTAATTTCCGTCGTGTCTCCACTGATCACATTTTTTACGGATGCGGTTCCGGCAGCGGTGTCGAGGGACTGTATCGTATAGATATACTTTCCGGAATTGTCATCAACCAGGATTTTGTCTCCCGCCGCAACCGATGACGTATCTGTCTTCTTTGCGTACGTGACAGCGCCGCGGGAAATGTTGGTATTTCCCATCCCGTCTGAGACAAGTGTCGTGATGCCGGCAAACGGCGGAATCACCAGTGCGCCTGCTGACAGGATTGCAAGCAGAAGCAGCGTATTCACAATTACCTTCAGTAATTTTGACATATTCAATTCTCCTTGTATTCTCAGTCTTTGCCCCCTATTATAACCCCTTTTCTTCGATTATGCAAGAAAACGTTACGCATCGTGCCCCGGCCGCCCGGTTCCGCGTGCCGAATTTTTCGATTTTTTCTTGAAGATCCGTCCTGTTTCTTCTATACTATATACATAACCAAAGGGGGAATACTTTCATATGAATACACTGATCAAAACCATCGAAGATCTTTCCCTGAACGCATGGCCGTCTCACCAGATCGAGCTGTACGACGGATGGATTCTTCGTTTTTCTTATTTTTATACACACCGGACCAACAGCGTCGAGCAGATCGGGCCGTCCACGATTCCGGTGGAAGAAAAAGTGCAGTACTGTGAGGAGATCTACCGTCGCTGGGGTACACCGGCAATTTTCAAGATCAGTCCGCTTGTCAATCCCGGCTTTGATGCAATGCTCGCCGACCGCGGCTATGTAGTCCAGCACACGACGCACGTCATGACAATGGATCTGGCGAACTTTGCCAAAAAGGATCCTGCCATTGCCGTGACCGTCAGCAGCTTTATCCCGCCGAAATGGATTGACAGCCTCTTTGCTTTAAAGAGCACGACGAACGTGATGCACCGCATGGTCGTTCCTTCGATGTACCGCGCCATTCCAAAAGAAACCATCTGTACCTCCATCCAGGATGAAACCGGAACGATCGTTGCCACCGGCCTTGGCATCCGCGACCGCAATTACGTCGGTGTCTATGCCATCCATGTGCATCCTGCGTACCGCCACCGCCACTACGCTTCCTCGATCTGCCGCACAATCCTCTCCGAGGGAATCCGGCTCGGTGCAACGAAAGCGTATCTTCAGGTTGTCGAGGGAAACACGCCTGCGATCACACTGTATGAATCGCTCGGTTTTTCCTATCTCTATACCTACTGGTTCCGCGCGAAGAACGTGGTCTGATTTTCGTCTGTTTTCGCATAAAAAAGCATAGCAAAACGGCATGTCAAAATTTTCTGACATGCCGTTTTGCTCTATGTTTATGCTATAAGTGCAGTAAGATTATTCAGCAGAAGGACTGCTTAAATATTTTTCAACGCCGTCCATGGCTTCGCTCTCGTCTTTTCCGTTTGCGGTCACGGTAACTTCCTCGCCATTGTCCAGACCAAGTGTCATCATACCCATAATGCTCTTCGCATTTACTTTTTTTCTGCCGCTCTCGACGTAGATTTCACTTTCGTACTGGCTCGCTACCTGTACCAGCATGGCAACTGGTCTCGCCTCCAGGCCGCTTGAAAGACGAATTGTGATTGGTTTCTTAATCATAATACTTCTCCTCCTTGTTTCCTTCGCAAATCTTCTGCAATCTCTTTTAGTTTCCTTAATCTATGATTAACTCCGGATTTACCAACAACCGGCGTTAACATCTTGCCCAGTTCCAGAAGCGATGCTTCCGGGTATTGTAAGCGGAGCCTTGCCATCTGCTCCAGCGGTTCCGGCAGAGAAGAAAAGCCTGTGGTTTCTTCGATATACCGGATATCTTCGATCTGGCGGATCGCCGCGCTGACCGTTTTGTTGATGTTGGCAGTTTCACAGTTCACCTTTCGGTTGACACTGCCGCGCATTTCTTTTAAGATCCGCACGTTTTCCAGATTCATAAGTGCGATGTTGGCTTCCATGATGCCAAGCATCTCCACAATCTGTGCGCCTTCTTTCATATAAACCACATGGTGGTTTTTCCGGAGAACGATCCGTGCATCAATTCCAAAGCTTTTCAGAAGTTCCTGCACCTGTTCTGCTCTCGGCGCATCGGGGCAGACAATTTCGAGATGGTAAAACCGGTTGGGATCGCTGATGGAACCGGACGCTAAAAATGCGCCCCGTAGAAATGCCCGTTTGCAGCACTGACGCTGTACCACAACAGCCGGAATCGGCATTGTTAACTGCCGGTCTGTCTCGTGTAACTTCACTGCCTGCAGAATCTGACGGGTTTCTTCCCTGTCATTTGCGCGGATCAGATACGTATTTTCCTTCTGATTCAGCTTAACTGCAAGCTCTGCCTCTATATTAAATGTTTTTTTCAATAAAGTAAAGTACTTTCTTGCCACATACGCATTCTCTGTCTGAATCCGTATCGTCCCGTCCTTCTCGGAAATCTGTCCGCAGAGTGACAGGATCGCCGCTGTTTCCGCAATCTGGCAGTGGCGTGCCGTCGGAAGATGTCTCGATAATTCCTCTTTTACCTCGCTTGAGAATGACATCCTTCCACCTCTAAATTCCTTTTCGGATGGCGTCTTTTTCCAGATCCCGGTGCTCAATCCGGATTCCATAGTCCTTCGCGTTGGAAAGACGCCGGTACAGCTCGTTGGCAAGGGTTACGGAACGGTGTTTTCCGCCGGTGCAGCCGATGCTGATAATGAGCTGATGCTTGCCCTCGGAAATATAATTCGGAATCAGAAAACGGATCATATCCTCTAATTTTTCCGCAAACACCTGCGCTGTCTCAAATCCCATCACATAATCCCGCACCGGAGCATCGTTGCCGGAGAGCGGGCGCATGCCTTCTACGTAGTAGGGATTCGGCAGGAACCGCACATCGAAAACAAGGTCCGAATCCGCCGGGATTCCGTATTTGAATCCAAATGAGAGCACGGTAATCATCAGATTTTTGAATTTCTGATCCTGCACGAAAATCTTATCGAGCTCCGCTTTCAGCTCTCTTGTGAGAAGCTGGCTCGTATCGAGAATGTAGTCCGCATCTTTTTTCAGGAACTCAAGTGCTTTGCGCTCTTTTCTAATTCCCTCATCCACCCGTCCAAGGCCTGCCAGTGGGTGCGTTCTTCTCGTCTCTTTGTATCGTTTGACCAGCACGTCATCGGACGCGTCCAGAAACAGGATCTCATAGCAGATTCCGTTGATGCTCATCCACTCCAGAACATTCTGCAGGTCCGGGAGCGCCTGGCCGCTTCGGATATCGATTCCGACTGCCACTTTCTGGATTTCTCCGGAAGTACCGTCGGCGGTAAGCTGTGCAAATTTTTCAACCAGCGGGATCGGAAGGTTATCGACGCAGAAATATTCCGCGTCCTCCAGCATTTTCAACGCTGTACTTTTTCCCGCACCGGACATGCCGGTCACAATTACAAAACGCATGTTTTTTCTCCTTTGGTGGATAACGAAAATCAGAATTCCCCGAGGAACTGGATTTCCGGCTCAAGCTGTACGCCAAACTGTTCTTTTACTTTTGCCTGGATCTGACGGATCAGTTCCATCACATCCGATGCGGTTGCACCGCCTGCATTGATCAGAAAGCCGCAGTGTTTTTCCGATACTTTTGCACCGCCGACTGCATAGCCGGAAAGTCCGGCATCCATCACAAGCTTGCCTGCGAAATAGCCTTCCGGCCGCTTGAATGCGCTGCCGGCGCTCGGATACTCGAGCGGCTGTTTCTCTACCCGCTTGTTTTTCAATTCCTGCATACGGGCAAGAATTTCTTCTTTATCTCCCGGAACAAGCATAAGTTCTGCTCCAAGTACGACGTAGCCTCTGTCTTTGATGACGCTGGCACGGTAGCCGAAGCCGAGCTCTTCTTTTTCCAGTTTCCGGATCTCACCTTCTCTTGTGAGTACAGTGACATTCTGTACAATATCCTTCATCTCTCCGCCGTAGGCTCCCGCGTTCATACGGACGCCGCCGCCTAAAGTTCCAGGGATTCCGGAGGCAAACTCCATACCGGAAAGACCGGCTTCTCTTGCCGCCCGGCTGATGGATACGAGCATGCTTCCGGCTTTCGCCCGGATTCTGTTTCCTTCCACTTCGATTCCCTGAAAGTTTTTGTAAACCGAAAGAATCACACCGTGGTAGCCCTCGTCACTTACAACGAGATTGCTGCCGTTTCCGGTGACGAACCACGGGATCTCTTTTTCTTCGCAGAGAGCCACGATTTTTCTAATTTCTTCTTCTGTATGAGGAGCGACGAAATAATCTGCCGGACCGCCCACACGGAAGGTCGTATGATTTTTCATCGGTTCTGCGGTCTGTACCGCATCTTCCCCTGCAATTGCATAAAGTTCTCTGACAATCTCTTCTTTGATCACGATTTTTACCCTTTGCCGCATCTGCGGCCGAACATTTCATTACGAATTACTACGAATTACAGATTATACTTTTTAGACGCGAAAGCAGCCGACATCCCTCACTTCTTCGTTCGTTCTGCCAGCCGCTGTTTTTCTTCTTCGTCTGCCCGCCTTTTTGCAGGCTCACGGGGTATTCTACCACGAACCCTCAAAAAGTGCAACGAACTTTTTCGTTCCGGCTCTTTTTTCTATCAGATCTTCCGGATTGGTATCATTTCCTACATCAGACAGTCTTTTCCATGGATTCTCGCCGGGGTGACAAGCACCATCTGATTCATGAGATTTTCTTCTGAAAGAACGGCAACGCGCAGATATTCTCTCGTGTGTCCCGTCCAGTAATGGACGCCGTCGATCTCGACTTCTTCTTCCATGAGCACTTCCAGCTCTTTTCCGAGGAAGCCTTCCATATATTCCTGTCTCCGTCTCTCGTCCAGTTCCAGCAGAACGTGGCTGCGCTTCGTCTTCTCCTGCTCCGGAATCTGGCCTGTCATCGCTGCGGCGCGGGTGCCTTCTCTTCTCGAATACTTGAAGATGTGAGTCTCGAAGAAATGAATGTCCTCGACAAAGGCGCGCGACTCTTCAAACTCCTCCTCACTCTCCTGCGGGAAACCGACAATCACATCGGTCGTCAGCGCCGGATTTCCATATACCTTACGCAGAAGATCGCATTTGTGTTTGTATTCTTCTGCGGTATATTTCCGGTTCATCCGCTTCAGTGTTCCATTGCTTCCGCTCTGCAGCGAAAGATGGAAATGCGGGCACACCTTCGGCATTGCGGCGATCGCCTCTGCAAACTCTTCGGTGATGATGCCCGGCTCCAGGGATCCGAGACGGATTCTTCTGATGCCGTCCACTGCATCAACAGCACGGATGAGGTCGAGCAGCGTCTCTTTTTCGCCCTCCGGGAAATCGAGTCCGTAGGAGGAAAGGTGGATACCCGTCAGCACTACTTCCTGATAACCGGCCTCTGCCAGACGTTTTACTTCTTCTACCACATCACTCTGGCGGCGGCTTCTGACTCTGCCGCGCGCGTACGGGATAATACAATAAGTACAGAACTGATTGCATCCATCCTGTACTTTCAGGAATGCGCGGGTGTGCTCCGCCGTTTTGCTGATCGAGAGTGTCTCGTACTCACGGTTGTGTGTCATATCCACGAGGAAGCTCTTACACTCCGCGTCGGATGGTTTTCCACCGTCCTCACGTTCTGCCAGAAAGTTTTCCAGAATATCCACAAGATCTTTCTTCTTATTATTTCCGATGATCAGATCAATCGCCGTATCCTCTTCGAGTTTTTCCCCAGCCGCCTGCACATAACAGCCGCAGGCCACGACAACCGCATCGGGATTCATCTTTTTCGCTTTGTGCAGCATCTGCCGCGATTTCCGGTCCGCAATGTTCGTCACGGTACACGTATTGATAATGTAAACATCCGCTCCCGGTGCAAAAGGCACGATCTCGTACCCTCTGTTTTCGAGGAGCTGCTGGATGGCTTCCAGCTCATATGCGTTCACTTTACACCCAAGATTATGCAAAGCTACCGTTTTTTTCATGCCATACTCCTTTCTTCTTCATCTTTATTATTAAAAATCACGAAGATTCCACTTTATCTTTGTATGTTTTCGCATTGACTTTTTCCCCTCCAGACGGTAAGATAAAGCTGTTAAATGAGGGTAATAAATAATGTTAACCAAATAACAGGGAGGATTACAAACATGAAAACAGTACAGATTTCTCTTAATTCTATCGACAAAGTAAAATCTTTCGTCAACGACATTTCCAAATTCGATTTTGATTTTGATCTGGTATCCGGAAGATACGTAATCGACGCAAAATCCATCATGGGAATCTTCAGCCTCGACCTTTCCAAACCGATCGACCTGAACGTCCATGCTGATGGAGATGCTCTTCAGACCGTACTTGATGTTCTTGCTCCGTACATTGTATAATTACGATAGAACATAAGGGCCGCGCACTCGCCGCGGCTCTTTTTTTGTCTTTGTTTATCATCAGGACCGGATCTTGTTTTTCAGAACCCCCAAAACAAGATCCGGCCTTTTTTGTTCTTTAAAGCAAGTTTTCCTTAGCAGACCTCGATCGTCTCTGCGGTAGAAACTGCGCGTTCCATCATCTCGTCGATCACGTCGTCCAGATGGCGCTCGGAGCATTTGATGACATTCAGGTTCGGTTTTGTCACCGGATGCTTTGCAACGAAGATCGTGCAGCAGTCCTCATACGGCAGAACGGATGTCTCGTACGTACCGATTTTTTCGGAAATATCGACGATCTCCTGTTTGTCGAAACCGATCAGCGGACGGAAGACCGGCATGGTGCAGACTTCGTTGGTAACGGCGAGGGAATGCATCGTCTGGCTTGCCACCTGTCCGATACTCTCTCCGGTGATCAGGCCAAGGCATTTGTCCTGACGTGCAAACGCTTCTGCGATCTTCATCATATAACGGCGCATGATGATGGTCAGCTCGTCGTGCGGGCATTTTTCGTAGATTGCAAGCTGGATCTCGGTGAAGTTAACCACATGCAGACGGATCGGACCGCTGTAGCGTGCAACGAGTTTTGCAAGATCCACAACCTTCTGTTTGGCTCTCTCGCTGGTGTACGGCGGAGCGTGGAAGTAAACGGCATCAATCTTAACACCGCGTTTTGCGATCATGTATCCGGCAACCGGGCTGTCGATACCGCCGGAAAGCAGCAGCATGGCCTGTCCGTTTGTGCCGACCGGCATACCGCCAGGGCCTGCGATGCTCTCGCAGTACAGATAAATCTTCTGACGCAGCTCGACGTTCAGATAGATATCCGGCTCGTGAACGTCTACTTTGAGATTTGGGCAGACATCGAGGATGCGGCCGCCCAGCTCGCAGTTGACTTCCATCGTGTGCATCGGATAGTTTTTATTGGCACGGCGTGCGCATACTTTAAAGGTTTTCTCCTCGGTCGGATACAGCTCTTTCACGTAGGAAACCACAGCCTCTGCCAGATCTTCAAAGCCGGTGTCCTCTAAAATGACAACCGGGCAGATCTCGGCGATACCGAAGACTCTTGTCAGCGCGTCAACAGCGCCCTCATAATCAAAGTCTCCTTCGGTGTTGACATAGATTCGTCCCATCTCACGGGTGACCTGGAAATTTCCGTCTACCGGGGCAAGCGCGTGCTCCATTTGTACGCAGAGCGCTTTCTCGAACAGATGACGGTTCTTTCCTTTAATACCGATCTCGGCATATTTTACCAGAAATGCTTTGTACATCATCGTTTTTTATTCTCCTTTTTTCTCAGCCAGATCGCGGAAGAACAGAGGATATTCCTCAGAAAATTTCTTCAGGATCAGGTCAGATACCTGACGCATCTGCGGATGTGCGGCGTTGGCGCTTCGAAGCCGGATAAAGTGGCGCCACTCTCTTAAGTTCATGGTCATGACGATCTCGGTTTTCAGGGAGTTCGGAAGAATGCTTCTTGCCTCCTCCGGCTTTGCACCGAGTTCGAGCATCTGGAAGTAATACTGCTCTGCAGCTTCCATTGCCTTCTGCCATACCTCATATTTTTTACGGTCGTTTTCGTCGTTCAGATCATAGGAAAATCCGGTTGCCAGGTCGATGCATGTGATCTGGTTTCCGAATTTATCTTTCGAATAGTTGCAGTAGCGGGTGCTCTCCTGGCTGTAGCTTGCGATACGGTGGCGGACGATCTCATGGGTCACGCCGCGGTCGCACGTTACTTTTACGGTGATGGAGCCGTGCTCAATGACGGATTCATGGCCGCGTTTGATGATGCCTGCGATGAATTTCTCTGCAGTGCCTTCTCCAATGCGCTCCTCGCTCTTGTAGCAGACTCTTCCGATTTTCTCGATCCGGCGCAGCATATCCTCGTAGGATTCGGTGCTCAGGATTTCAATTTCCGGCTGTATTGTAATCATAATTTTCCTCTTTCTATTATTTCCTGGTAAATCTGCGCAGCATCGGCAGTACCTCGCGCAGCGTATCCAGGGTGTAATCAATCTGTTCCAGTGTCGTAAATTCGCTGAAGCTGAACCGCACGGCAGACTCCATCTCGGCTTTCGATGCGCCGATGGCAGTCAGCGTCGGGCTTCCGGCTCTCTTGTGTGATGAGCAGGCGCTTCCGGCGGAAACGTAGATCTGGCGGTCCTCCAGCGTGTGCAGCAGCACTTCACTGCGCACATTTAAGAACGATGCATTGACAATCTGCGGCGCACCCTCTTCTTCCGGCATGCCATGGATGACCACATCGTCCAGCTCCCGTAAGCCTTCGATCAGACGGTGTTTGCAGGCACGCATCTGCGCGGTCTGCTCGTCAAAATGCTTGTAAACGATCTCAGCGGATTTCGCAAGGCCTGCGATGCCCGGCACATTGTCGGTTCCGGAACGCATGCCGTTCTGCTGGCCGCCGCCTAAGATCAGCGGACGGATTTTTACTTTCTCATCAATATATAAAAAACCGCTTCCCTTCGGTCCGTGGATCTTGTGGCCGCTCACGGCGAGCATGTCGATGCCCATCCGTTTCGGATAAATCCGGTATTTGCCGAACGCCTGGATCGCATCGACATGAAAATATGTTTTCGGATTTTTCGCCTTGATTCTGCGTCCGATCTCCCCGATTGGCTCAACAGCACCGATCTCATTGTTAACATACATAATCGAAACGAGAATCGTCTCCGGCGTGATCGCTTCTTCGAGTTCGTTCACATCCACAAGGCCTTCTTTATTTACCGGCAGGCGCGTAATACGGAATCCCTGCTCCTCCAGAAATGCCAGCGGTGCTGACACGGCCGGGTGCTCGATCGCGCTTGTGATGATGTGGTTTCCCGTTCTCTTATTTGCCATTGCTGTTCCGACGAGCGCCCAGTTGTCGGACTCTGTGCCACCGGAGGTAAAGAAAATTTCTTTTTCTTTGACTTTCAGAATCTTTGCCAGCGTTTCCTGGGCGGTTCTGATATATTGTTCTGCTTCTACCCCTTTTTGATGCATCGCAGACGGATTTCCATAATGATTTACCATCAGATCACAGACGAGATCTGCGGTTTCCTGATAAACACAGGTGGTTGCGGAATTGTCCAGATATGCTTCCATTATCTTGTTCGTTCCCTTCCTTCTAAAAGATACACCAGAATGGAAAGCACGGTCATTCCGGCCGTTTCCGTGCGCAGAATGCGCTTTCCGAGCGTAATCGGCTCTACCTTTGCTTTCATGGCCATTTCCACTTCCGCTTCGTCGATGCCGCCCTCCGGTCCGATCAGGACCGCAATAGATTCACCCGGTTCAATGGATTCCAGAATTTTTCTCGTTCCTTCCATCCCCTCTGCGTTCTCATACGGCATCAGGCGAACGTCTGATTCTGCCATCATTGCAAGCGCCTGCTGAAATGTAACAGGCATGTGTACCGTCGGAATCTGCATCCGTTTGGACTGCTTTGCCGCACCAAGCGCGATCGTCTGCCAACGCTCTGCTTTCTTTTCCGCCTTTTTCCGGTCCAGCTTCACAACGCAGCGTTTCATCTCCACCGGAACAATTTCCGTCGCACCAAGTTCCACTGCTTTTTGGATGATCAGTTCCATTTTGTCACCTTTTGGCAGACCCTGAAACAGCACAATTCCGGACGGGAGTTCTCTGTCTGCTGCTGTGACTTCTTCTACTGCGGCAAGAACCTCCCCTTCCGGGAAATCCGAAACGGCACAATGATATTCCTTTTCGCCTCCGGTACTGACCAGTATTTTTTCGCCCGGCCGCATGCGGAGCACATTTTTGATGTGATTAACGTCACTGCCCGTGATGTGGACAGTGCCGTCATAAATCTGACTTTCTTCTACAAAAAAACGGTACATGAATCTGTTCTCTTTCTCTTCTGGTGTTTCGCTTTTCTTAATTTACATCGGTTTTCTTGCTGTAACAGAAACCCATTCGCCCTGATGTGTAACTTCAACTACTTCAAGTCCCGCTGCAACGACTGCCTCTTTGACAACTTCCTCTTTCACATCGAGAATGCCGGATGTGATATAAACAGCGCCCGGCTTCATCTGGTGTACGATTACCGGCGTCAGCGGAACAAGAACATCTGCAAGAATATTTGCGGTAACGATATCGTATTTTTCGTATCCGACTTTGTCCTGTACTTCTTTGTCATCAATGATATTTCCGATCATCATATCAAACGCTTCTACCGGAATTCCATTGACTTCTTTGTTTTCCTCAACTGCAGGAACCGCACACGGATCGAGATCTGTTCCGACTGCATGACGCGCACCAAGCTTCAGTGCAATAATCGAAAGAATACCGCTTCCGGTTCCGACATCAAGCAGCTCGGTATCCTTTGTCACATATTTCTTTAACTGACGGATGCAAAGCTGTGTTGTCTCATGCATACCCGTTCCAAAGGCTGTGCCCGGATCGATATGGATGATCATTTTATCCCGGTCTTCCGGCTTTACTTCCTCCCAGGACGGGATGATCAGAATGTCGTCTACATAGAACTGTTTGAAATACTGTTTCCAGTTGTTGATCCAGTCCTTGTCCTCTGTCTCAGACTCTGTGATGGTGCACTCTCCAAGGTCCAGGAACTCCTGCATTTCTGCAAGTGCCGCGCGGACATCTGCAAGAACCTTCTCCTTGTCCTCATCCACATCGAGGTAAAAATTCAGGTAGGCAATGCCATCGTCATCCGGAATATCCGGCATGATATCCACGAACATCTGCTGTTTGTCGCTCTCGGTCAAAGGCTGTTTGTCCTGAATTTCCACGCCTTCGATTCCCACATCGGCCAGAGTGGAGATCACAATGTCTTCCACTTCCGATCTTGTTTTTAATGTAAATTTATTCCATTTCATTGTTTAAACTCCTTTTTGCGCTTCTCTTTTCCATACGTGCAAAGAAAGCCACATTTATCATACACGATATCGTTCCTGTTGTAAATGTTATTTTCGGCTTTTACGGCCCGTCTCAATCCGAAATCTTTGTCAGAAAGCCATCTTTTTTCGCCTTCTGATAACGCCATATCAGCCCGAGTGTGGATAAAATGCGAACCCCAAGATCTATCAGGTTGAACCGGTACAGTGCCGTAAGATCTGCCCCAAGTGCCGTATACAGACGGACACCAAGCAGCGGCAGAACACTGTTGGTCAGCGTCGTCATCATCGTAAAGAGGCCGATCAAAAGCGAACGGTTCTTTTCCGGTGCGGCATTTAAAAGAATCTGTACCGTGCAGAGTGCAACGGCACACTGTGGAGCGTTCAGAACCGTCATCAGAACAATAAAAGTAACCCCGCGGTACGCCAACGGTAAATGTGGAACCAAAATCATAATAACCGGGCAGAGGCAAAGACCGATCCCGGCGAAAATCAGTGCAAAATCCGGCGATTTTTTCCGGACAACCTTCGCGATCATTCCAACTGCCGCAAGCTGGCCGATATTGAAAACACCGTTGCAGATGGAAAGTGTCATCTCCGACATTTTGCAATATTTGACCTGTCCTAAATACCACATGCTCCAGTCAAGCTGCCAGGTGATATAGAAAAAGACCACCGGCACGAAAAACCAGCGCAATGCTTTATTTTTCCCCACGCTTGTGATCGCCTCCAGCAGATCAGAAACAGAAAAACGTGAGGATGCCTTCCCCGCTTCTACCGGAGCTTTGCCCTCCTCCTGCTGTTCCACCGGAATTTTTTTGATTGCAGCGGCCTGCAGCAAAACACAGACAGCACACAGATAAAAGAAGCTTCGGAGTACCAGAAGCTTTCCATCGGCCGTGTGGCATCTTCCCATCAGAATCCCGCAGATCACCGGTGCAAGAATGCCAATCACAAACATGAACTGATTCCGAAAGGCATAGACATCGTTTCGCTGCCGCAGTGAAACCGCAGCACCGAACATTGCCTGCCACTGCGCATTGTAAATAGCAAGTGCCCCCGCAGTAAATGCCAGTGATACCAAAAACAGCTCCATACATCTCTCGCCGAGTGCCGGTACACTTCCAAGAAATGCATAGCCGGCACACATCACAAGAAGCGTAAGCATCGGTATCGTCTTTGTCGACTTCAGACGATCCGCCAGAATTCCAAGCGGCAGCAGTGCTGCACACGCTACAATGTTCGGCACCATCTGGATAATGCCGATCTGACTGTCGGTTGCACCCATGTTTGTCGCATACAGATTCAGGCCGAAACCGTTGATCGATGTGATATATTGCAGAAATACACCCTCGACGGCAAACAGTAGCATGATCTGCGCAGATGGCGGCATCTTTTTTGCCCGGTAAAACAGACTCTTTTTCATTGCTTCATCCCCCATGCCTTCTTTTGTCATCTTCACGTTCCTGCCCCTGCCGGATACGTAAAGATTCTGCTTTCATAATGGCAATTTCATGTTCAAATGTCAACAGAAATACCCGGATCCAATGTGAGAATTTTAACGGCATTTTCTGTCAATATTCACAAAAGAAAAAAGGGTATTCTCCCTGTTGAATGCATGGGTTTAGCATAAGAAAAAGGAGCCCCCGTTTTACCTGGGAACTCCGCATATTGGAAATGTTTATAGCAATCTCAGAAACTATAGCAAGACCAGAAAATAACGCAAAAAAAGCAGTGCTGCAGGGCGCGAATTACAAGGAACGGATTTGAAGGCGTACCGGGGTACGACGAAAATCCGTGACGCAGTAATTCACGTTCTGCAGTGCTGAATTTTTTGCGTTATTTTCTGGTCTTGCTATAAATTCATCTCCCACCGCAGAACGTGTCTTCTTGCCGGAAGAGGATAAAAAATTCAGAACTGCTTTTTTGCGTTATTTTCGGGGTTTGCTATCAGAATTCGATCTCGCGCAGATATCTGTGCAGCGCGTCCTGCCAGGTCGGCAGTTTTTCGAATCCGTTCTCGGTCAGTTTCTCTTTGCTCATGCGGCTGTTGGACGGACGTTTTGCTTTTGCCGGGTACTGGTCAGAGCTTACCGGTGATACACTTACTTTTCCGTAAGCCGGATCGATCTCAGCGGCCTGTTTGAAAATCTCGCAGGCGAACTCATACCAGGAGCAGAGTCCCTCGTTTGTTGCATGGTAGCGGCCGTAGTTCTCTTTCTCTGCCATGTCGACAAGCAGGCGGGACAGGTCGTAGGTGTAGGTCGGGCTTCCTACCTGATCATCTACAACAGTCAGATGATCGTGTGTCTTTCCAAGGTTCAGCATGGTCTTGATGAAGTTCTTTCCGTTCACGCCGAATACCCATGCGATGCGGACGATGTAGAATTTTTTCACCCATTTCTCTACCGCGAGCTCTCCCTCGTATTTCGTCTGGCCGTATACGTTCAGCGGATGACGCTCATCATCCGGCTCCCACGGGCGGGTACCCTGGCCGTCGAATACGTAGTCGGTGGAGATGTAGATCATTTTGCAGTCAAGGTCATGGCAGACTTTTGCGATGTTCTCGGTTCCGACTGCATTGACCTGATGTACTTTTTCTTTTTTGTCATCATCCTCAGCAAGGTCTACAGCGGTCCATGCTGCACAGTGGATTACGACATCCGGGTTTGCTTCGGTAATGACTTTTCTTACGCTTTCTGCATCGGTGATATCCATTTCTTCAATATCAACGCCGATTCCTTCATGACCGCGTTTTGCAAGTTCATTCATGACGTCATGGCCGAGCTGGCCTTTTACACCTGTTACAAATACTCTCATAATGGTTCTCCTTTTTTCTGATTTTGTTATCGTTATGTTTTGTCTGTCTCTTGTTTTTCAGTCTGATTTTCTGTTTGTACCATGAGTATAAAGGATGACGTTATGTCATGGTCAAGCACTTTTTTCAAAAACTGCCCCGGATTTTTCTTCCGGGGCAGTTTTCTTCAACGCTGTTCGCTTTTATTTGTCGATATATTTTCCGTTCATCACATCCATCAGATACTGACCGTACTGATTTTTCTTCAGCGGCTCGATGTCGGTCAGAAGCTGGTCTTTGCCGATCCAGCCGTTCAGGTAACCGATCTCCTCGAGGCACGCAATCTTGCGGTGCTGATGGGTCTCGATGGTTTTTACGAAGTTGGTTGCCTCTACCAGGCTCTCATGTGTACCGGTATCCAGCCAGGTGAAGCCCTGTCCGAGAAGCTCAACGTTCAGGCTGCCGTCTTCCAGATAGATCCGGTTCAGGTCGGTGATCTCAAGCTCTCCGCGCGGTGACGGTTTCAGGTTCTTTGCATACTCTACGACTTTGTTGTCATAGAAGTACAGACCTGTAACACAATAGTTTGATTTCGGTTTCTCCGGTTTCTCTTCGATGGAGATGGCTTTTCCCTCGGAGTCAAATTCTACGATTCCGAAACGCTCCGGATCATCTACATAATAGCCGAATACGGTTGCGCCTTTTCCGGTCTCAGCGTTTTCTACTGCTGCTTTCAGGCGTTTGTTCAGACCGTGTCCGAAGAAGATGTTGTCGCCGAGCACCATGGCAACGGAATCATCCCCGATGAACTCCTCGCCGATGATGAAAGCCTGTGCCAGTCCGTCCGGGCTCGGCTGCACTTTGTAGGTAAGCTGTACACCGAACTGATGGCCGTCTCCGAGCAGTGCCTCAAAACGAGGGGTGTCCTGCGGTGTGGAGATGATCAGGATGTCGCGGATGCCTGCATTCATAAGAACAGACAGCGGATAATAGATCATCGGCTTGTCATAGATCGGGAGAAGCTGTTTCGATGTTACCATAGTTAACGGATAAAGACGTGTGCCGGAACCTCCGGCAAGTACGATACCTTTCATAATTCGTTACTCCTTTTTCGTATATGATACCTCTAGTATAACCTCATTCCCGGAAACGCGTCAACCCGTATCGTAACGTAACCGTTACTGTTCACTCAGCAGTAAAACACTTGCTGTTTCGCTGCGTAAGAACATGTTTCAGGTGTGAGCAACCCTCCTTTTGCGAAGCAAAACTTTAAATGAGGGTTGCGAATGTTACAGTTCGCTGGGCACCAGTGAACTGTAACACGTAACGGTGTGTGATAACTTTGTGACGTTTCTGTTATCAGCAGCTGTATTTCGTCAGTTTCTGGCGGGAATAGATCGAGCTGTTGCGGTTGAATACGTAGGCCGCGGTGCAGACAATAAAGAAATATGGCAGATAATCGTAGCCAAAAATCTCGCCGCCGATGAAAATAGCCGCCAGTAAGGTATTGGTTCCGCCGCCAAAAACCGCCGCATAGCCAAGCGCCGCGGAAAGCTCCACCGGAATACCGAACAGATTGCCAAGGACTGCTCCCAGGGTTGCTCCGATGGTAAACAGCGGTGTTACCTCGCCGCCCTGAAACCCGGCGGACAGCGTCAGAATTGTCAGGATAAATTTCAGCGCCCAGTCATATGCATATACCTTTTCCCCATGAAATACCGCTTCCACCAGATTCGTTCCAAAGCCGCAATACCGTCCGCGGTACAGAAGCAGGAACAGAATGCTAAGGATAACACCGATGGAGAAAACACGTACCAGCGGATTTTTGATTTTTTCGCCGAGATATTTTTTCGTGTGCTTTAAGCACCAGGCGAAGAGGCCGCCTGTGATTCCAAAAATAATACCAAGTGTAATCAGACGCACCAGCAGGAACGGTGTCAGGCTTTCGCTGATGTGGACAGCCAGATTTTCTTTGCGGATTCCAAGCAGGGAAGCTACGGCGCTCGCAGAGAAAGATGCGGTAAACGCCGGAAGCAGTGCCTCGTACCGCATTTCACCCGCAGCGAGCACCTCTACCGCAAAGATCACAGCTGCAATCGGCGTTCCGAACATGCCCGCAAAGCCGGCGGCCATACCGGTTACCAGAAAGATACCGGGCGCGTTTTTAAACGGTAATTTTTTGCCGGCAAAATAGGAAAACACAGCACCGATCTGAACGGCAACGCCCTCGCGGCCGGCACTTCCACCGAACAGATGCGTCAACGCCGTTGAGAGCATTGCCAGCGGAATCATGCGAAGCGGAAGCTCTGTCTCCTCCTCATACGCTACATCAAAAATCAGACTCATGCCTCCTTTTCCCCTGCCACCGAATTTCTGATTGACTGCCACGATCACAAGACCTGCCATAGCGAGAAACGGCAGACACCAGAAAAGATGTGCCACGCGAATAGCCGTGACTTTCAAAAGCAGACGGCAGAACAGCGCCTCAATCAGACCGACTGCCGCACCGAGCGGAACGCCGGTCACACCGAGCAGCAGCAGGGCGCCGTAGGTGCGAAGGGATTTCTTCAGTTCTTCTTTCATTCTCTTTCTCTCCTTTTCGAATTCTGCTGTTATCATATCACGAAGCGGACAGATTGTGAACTATGGATACCTTTTCCTCCATACTCTTGGCCAGTGCGTCGGCAAATTTTTCCTGCATCCGGATTACTTCTGTCATCTCCTGCTCCGTAAACTGCGCCGCAGCTTCCTCCTCGGACTGAAACAGCGGAAGAATCAGCTCTCTCGCATACTGTTTTCCCGTTTCAGTCAGACTGATGATTTTTTCCCGCCGGTTTGCCGGATTGACTTCCATTTCGATATATCCTGTTTTCGTTTTTAGTCCGTTTTCGTACTTTTTATTTTAGTGTTTTTTCTTCCTTTTTCAAGATTTCCAAAAGCCTCTTTTTTCCGTATATTTTCCGGCATTTTTCAAATACTAGCAACTGTCCAGACACTGTTAGGGAAAGGAGATTTTGAAGATGAGAAAAATCAGAAGAGTGTGTATGACGCTGGCATTGGCGGTATTACTGGCCGGGATGACGGCCTGTGGAAACAACACCACGAATGACACCGGAAATGGCAATACCAACACGGAGAGCGACATGGGACAGACGGATAACAGAAACGATGTCAATACGACAGAGATGCCGTCAAACGACAATGTAAATGATGTGACGGAGGGCACCGATGGGAATGCCAACGGTACGAACGGTACAAATACCGGGGATAGAAATACCCTTGGAGATGATGTCGGCGACGCCGCTGAAGATGTGACCCGTGGTGTCGGTGAGGGCGTTGAGGATGTCGGCCGCGCGATGGACGATGTGGTAAGCGGCGGCGACAATAAGACGCAGAATCCGCAGGAAAACGGAGCAACTACACAGAATGGAGCGGGGATGGCACAGTAAATATGCACTTCTGCTGCTCCCGTATCTAAAAAACTTCCCTTGGCGAACGATATATGCAGGTTCGCCGGGAAGTTTTTTTTACTGCCAGGCACATCAGCACCTGGTTTGATCCGTCAATTTTGATTTTTTCTTTTACAGACCGCATCTGAATTTTCTGCCCTTCGCGCCAAGAATGCTGGCCATCCGATCGCCCCACGCTGCACGCTCTGCATAAATATCAACCCGTTCCAGATCTCCGCTCCGGTCCACAAAGGCAGGAAACAGGAATCCACAGATAGGATTTCCCGGCTCGTATTCTCCAACCAGAGGGCAGACAGCGCAGATCAGATAGGGGAACATCTCCTCGGATTCCCCCAGGCGCTCTTTATCGGAAGCCTTTGCCGGAATATCATACCGGTCATAAAACATGTAAATGGCATAAGCCCCGTGAATCTGCAATCCTTCGATCAGGATATCATAGAACGTTTCCAACAGCGCATCGTTCTTCAGTCCGCATTCCCGCAGCGCCATCAGCATCTGCCAGATACTGCCCGGCCCCTGGGATGTTTCCGGAAAACGGTATTCCCGCAGCTTCTCATTCGATTCCGCAAATGGAATTTTCTTGGCAATCGCCAGATTCCTGGCCTTTTCCGAACCGGACAGTTTCAGAAAATGAATGTTGAAACTGCCGTCATACTCCCCATCCGAATCCGTATAGCAACCCGCCATCCGCACAAACGAAGTCCGCGCCGGCGTCATCCTCCTCGTCAGCTCCAGCATGTCTTCCCGATTAATCATACATTCCCTCCGACAGTAAAGATATTCGAAACTCTCTGCCTTTGATCTTATCATAACATGCTTTTTCTGTCAGCAGGTTTTTAAATTGCGTTCTTTCTCTCCATCTGATAAAATCGAAACAGTATCTCGCATTTTATAATTTTGATATAGAGAGATGTTGGGACAAAACACCTTTTGACTCAATATCACAGAAAGGACGACACATGAAATTAGCAGTAATCAGTGATCTTCACGGGAATTATTATGCGCTCGCAAAGGTGCTGGCATTTCTTCGCAGTCAGGAGATCGACGGTATCATCGGGCTGGGAGATTTTGTAACAGACGGGCCTTTTCCGCAACGGATGATGAGAGTGCTTCGCGAAATGCAGGAGGAGTTTCCCTGCTATCTGGTGCGGGGAAACAGGGAAGAATATCTGCTGGAAAATATCCGGCATCCGCAGAACTGGAAGGCAGGTTCCTCGACAAGCGGACTTTTGGATTATACGTTTCGGAATCTTACCGGACAGGATCTGGAATTTTTCGAACATCTGCCGACAGACGGTGTTCTGGTCGGAAAAATAAATGAATCAGGCCGGCTGATTCCTGTTTTTGTTCCGCAGGAAGAAATCACACCGGATACCTGCCGCGAATCTCTCTTCCCGGCACTTCGTCTCTGTCACGGCGCGCCCGGAGAACTCCGTGGGAATTTCGGTCTGCATCCGGAGCTTTTGCTGTCCCATCTGAAAAATCTCGATGCCGCAATCCTGCTCGGCGGGCACAGCCACAAGCAGGAGCAAAGAGAATATGCCGAAAAAACATACCTGAATCCCGGTTCCCTTGGGCTTGCGCTTGATGGAGTCGGCGGCCATGCCCATTTCGCGATTCTGACGCTGGAAAACAGCACATGGCAGATCGAATGTTTTCAGATTCCCTACGATCTCGAAGGCTACCTCGCCGAATTCGACCGCGCCGGGCTGGAAACGCATGGCAGTGTCCTTGCCCGTTCCTTAAAACGGACATTGACCTGCGGCGTGAATTATTTTTATCTCACCGTAAAACGAGTGCGTGAACTCGCCGATGCACTGGCACTGACCGATCTGGACGAAGAGGTCTGGAAAAAGGCGGAACAGGAACTGAAATAACCGTCCATTCAAAAGACGGCAGGCTGTGTACTCACACACAGCCTGCCGTCTGTTTCTATTCCCTAACTTCTATTTTTCTTTTCGAAACACAACCGTCTCAAATCTTCTGACCACTCCATCATACTCTCCCGTCATCGGCTGGTATGTTTCCGTATCCATCGGAAATGCAGCCGGTTCAGCTCCGTAGTTCTGTACAAACAGATACTTGTATTTCTCATCCTCCCTTGTTGCAACATCGAGCCCTTCCGGGATTTCGGCTGCCGCGCGTTCCAGGCCTTTTTCTTCTGCCAATTTCCGGCAGAAGTCATCGTAAAATGCCTGTTCAAAATCTGCGCAGACATAATACGCCTCGCCCTCTCCAAATACATTTTTCGTCAGTGCCGGATATCCCGCATAGAAATCGTCACGGTATGCCAGCAGCGTTTCGGCACCGTTCGTTTTTACCAGGTCGCAGAAATTTCGGATTTCATATGTCTTTCCTTCTCCCACACCCGCATTCACATCCTGATCATACAATGCGTCCAGCTCGGTGCTCCGCAGGCCGAATACATCCATCAGTCCGTGCGGGGTTCCGCCGAGGAAACAGAGGTCGTTTTCATCCACAACTCCCGACCAGTATGTCATCACAAAGGTGCCGCCGTCTGCCACAAATTTCCGGATTTTTTCCTCAATTCCGGCCCGAAACAGATACAGCATCGGTGCAAAGACAATCCGGTAGTCGGAAAGATTCTCCTCCATATCGAGGAAATCCACATTCACACCCAGTTTCCGAAGACCGCCATATACCTTCTTCACGGTATTCATGTATTGCAGTCCCATATTCCGTGGTCCCTGCGCATCCTCCATGGCCCAGCGACTTTCGCAGTCATGCAAAATTGCAGCCTGTGCCTTCGTCGTGCTTCCCGCAATCTGCGCCAGATCCAAAAGCGCCTCGCCCGTCTCTGTCACCTCACGGAACACGCGCGTATCCTTTCCGCCGTAGTGGTCAATGACCGCCCCGTGGAACTTCTCGCTCGCACCGCGGCTCTGGCGGATCTGGAAATACTGGACACTGTCGGAACCATGCGCCACTGCCTGCAGCGATGCCGCCTTTAAAAGCCCAGGCCGTTTCAGCTTGCTGACACTCTGCCAGTTCGTGCTTGTCGGGCAGGACTCCATCAGAAGGAACGGTTTTTTCATCAAACTCCGCATAAAATCGTGCTGCAGTGCCGTGTCAAGCGCAGTCACCTCTTCTGCTTCCTTGTGCCAGGTCGGATAATTATCCCATGACACCACATCAATCAGATCCTTGAACTTATGATAATTCAGTCCCTGGAAATCATACATCATGTTGATTGTCACCGGAAGTTCGGAACCGCCCGCGCGGATCGCTGCTTTTTCCCAGGCAACAAAGTCTGCTGTCTGATCTGTCACAAACCGTTTCCAGTCAAGATTCAGTCCGTGAAGCCCCATCTCACCCTTTGGGGACGGACTCTCAATCTGCTCAAAATTCTGATACGAATGGCTCCAGAACGTTGTATTCCACGACATATTCAATGCATCAATCGTCTGATATTTTTTCTTCAGCCACCCCTGAAATGCCTTCTGGCAGAGCGGGCAATGGCATTCTCCACTCAGTTCATTCGAAATGTGCCACATTTTTACCGCCGGGTGCTTTCCAAACTTCTCGCTCAGCAGGCGATCAATTTTCCCCACCTTTTCCCGGTAAACCGGCGAAGTATAACAGTGATTATGGCGTCCGCCGAACAGATTTTTCGTGCGGTCCGCGTTTACGCGCAGTACCTCCGGGTACTTGTCTGCAAGCCACTTCGGGCGTGCTGCAGACGGTGTCGAGAGAATTACTGAAATCTCATTCTTATACAGCTGATCCATGATCTTTTCCAGCCATTCCAGGTGGTATACACCCTCCTCCGGCTCGAGCACAGACCAGGAAAAGACACCAAGCGTCACCTCGTTGATATGCGCCTCCTTCATATATTCGATATCCTGCTCCAGAATTTCCGGCATCGCAAGCCACTGCTCCGGGTTATAATCCCCTCCATAGATAAATCCACTCTGGTTCATGTTCGTTTTCCTTTCTCTATTCATCGAAATATCGTCTCCACGTGCATCTTCTCAATTTTGCAGGCACATCCATCCGCAAACTCCGGCTGCTTTTCCAGAAAAATCGGATCACCCGGATGCAGCGGATAGACAACGAGTTTCAGTTTCTCCGGAAACTCAAAATAGCCAAGGCTTAACAGGGCCTCCTGACCGGTATAGAAATAATCGTTGATTTTCTCTTCCCCATCAAACACTTCCATACGGTTTCCGTACCAGGTCAGAAAAGCAAACGCATCGTGATAATTTTTTTCGCCAGGATAAGCAAGCTTCAATTCGTATACAGCTTTCTCTTTATCCTGCTCTGTGCAGACAAGCTCTGCCTCCGGCTCCTGTGCTTTGTAAATACGCTCATACAGCGTAAAGTTTCCTCTTTTTCCACACTCTTTGAAATCCACAATGCCTTTTTCCACAACCGGATACACAGCGATCATGGTTTTTCCACTGCCTGTCACAACAAGCTCACCGTTTTCTTCCCAGACATAATTTTCGGAAAGAACGAGATAATCCTGATCCAGATGCACCTTCCATGCATTCAGCGCCTCCTGCCGGGAAATCAGGCAGAGTTCTGCGCGCGCATCGCCCTCCCACTGAATCTGCGGGTCGAGATCACCGTAAAATACGAACGCATCTCCCTCTTTCGTATGTAAAACGCAGAGAGGTGTGGCAAGTGCCGTTTGAAGAACCGCATCGTTTAGCTTCATATTGTACGGAAAAAATCCATACATTCCCCCTTTCAGATCAAATGCCGGAAATCCCACGCTCGCTTTTCCATCCAGGAGTCCCTCCAGTTTCACCTGCGGATGATCATCCATCTTCCATCTTCTCTGGTAATTGTTAAAAAAGACGTATCCATGGTCCGCATCGTGACGGCACGCTGTCCGAACCGTGTGCATATCTCCCGGCAGAATCCTTATCGTTGGAATTTCAGACCGAAGTGAAGCCATATCCTCGCCAAAATCATTCAAAAACAGCGCCAGCAGCTTGATCTCCCGATAGCTGTCCGAGATTGTTCCGTACTGCCGGATCGGCGCGTTGAAATCGTAATTGATCTCCGGCAGGTCGTTCAGATATCCTGTCGCGCGGCTCTCCTGCAGGGTGGACAGTTTTCCCTTCGGATTGCTGCCGCCGTGGTACATATAGTAGCCGAGCAACCCTGCTCCACTTCCCATTTTTACGGTAGACATCGCTCCGACATCGCATCCCTTCGCCACCGGTCTTCTGTGCATGGTAACCTGAAGCCCGCCTCCAAGTTCTGCCGTCAAAAACGGAAAATCCTCCTCGTTGTAACTGTTTGCATTTTCCACATGATGATCACACGCAATCAGTGCATCGTTCCTTGTGTGGCTAAACACAAAGTTTGCGTTCGGCTCGATCTCGCACGTTCTCTGATCCCATGGTGCTTCACAGTAGCCGCCCATGACCGGAAGCAGATCGCCGATGCAGGCTCCGCCCCAACCGGTCGCCGTGTACAGCGGCACATCAAAGCCAATTTCCTTTGCTATTGCCGTCAATGTGCGGATATGCGCCTCGCCCTCCGGTCCCTGCAGGCCGCCGACGTGGCCGTACTCATTCTCGATCTGAATGCCGATCACCGGGCCGCCGTCCTTTTCCATGCATCCATCGACCTGCTCATAGACCTTTTTCCAGAACCGTCTGACATAGTCAAGATATTCCTTGTTGTTACAGCGGATCGCCATGCCCTCTTTCTCTCTCTGGATGATCCAGTCTGGGAATCCGCCGTTCCGCACTTCCCCGTGCACAAACGGTCCGATACGCAAGAATACCGACAGTCCGACTTTCCGGCACAGTCTTACAAACGTTCCGATATCCCGGCATCCTTCAAAATCAAACACATTTTCCTCTTCCTCGTGGTGAATCCAGATCACATAGGCTGAGACGACAGAAACTCCGCCCGCCTTTATTTTGCGCAGTGATTCCTCCCACCACTCCTTGCGGTACCGGCTGTAATGCATTTCGCCCATCACCGGAAACCACGGTTTTCCATTTTTAATCAGATAATCCCTGCAATAGCTGTACTCTGCTCTCATCGTCTTATTGTCCCTCTCTTTTTACTGTCTGCAGACAGAAATTCCGCATCATGCCGTACATCGGCGGCGATGAAATTCGGATTCCGGCAGTGACTTCCTGCGGTTTTCTGATTTCGCATGTCACTTTGTAGCCGGTCCATGCATGTTCTGTCGGATGAATCACAGTCTCTTCTTTTCCCTCTTCCGTATCGAGGAACAGCCGCACATCCACATTCGTTGTATCGGTTCCCTGAAAGGCAACAGATAATGTATACGTTCCTGCCTCCTGTACCTTTACCGTCTGGCAGATCGAAAACGTAAAGTTTTTTGGTGCTTCTACGCGTACCGCATTCACCGGCGGAGCCGGGAACGGATCGACAAACTCCGGAAACAGCTGTACTGCAACGGCATCCTCGGATTTTTCTACGTTCCAGCGTGCCAGGCCGTCTTCCCAGCCGACATCGAGCAACAGATTCTCCGCCTCCGGCAGCTCTTCCACCACGCAGATCTTCGCATGTGCAGCAAACGGAACACCTTCCACATTTCCTGTCACATCATATTCGCCTGTCACGCGTGTGTCCGGCACTTCGTTCCAGCTTACCCGCCGCTGCTCTACCGTTCCGTCATACAGCAAAACCGGGAGCATCTCCGGCAGAGTGCATACCTCATCTTTTACTACGGTCATTGGCTCCGGCTCGTAAATCTTGGCCGGTTTTTCCGGGCAGGCATCATTCCGTGTAAATAGGAAAGAAAGAACACCATCCAGGACGGTTCCCTTCTCATCCAGCAGACCCATGTTTTCCGACCAGCCGCCCTCGCCGTCCTTCGGAACACAGATCGGTTCCCAGTAATAGAGGCCCTGACCCATTTCGTCCGGCATTGAAGCAACGACATTGGCAACCAGATCCAGCACCTGCTTCTGTCCGACAGGCGTCGCCGGAAATCCCGCAATTTTTTCCTGCTGCTCATCAATAAATCCATGCACACTCTTTCTCCATGCATGTGCCGTCTCAACGACCATAATCGGCTTTTTATAATCCCAGATCAGCTTCGTCATTGTCTCTTTCAGATCTGTGAAGGTGCCGTGCCAGAATGGATAATAGGAAAGTCCGATCAGGTCAAAGTCCTCGAGTCCTGCTGCAAAGGAACCGTCGAACCACTCTTTCAGATAGAAATACCGTCCGCCCTGGTCGAGATGGATCATAACCTGCATCTCATCTTTTCCGGCTGCAGCCCGCGCACCGCGGATTCCGGCATTTACAAGCTGTACCATTTTTGTATAATCCGGCAGCTCCCCGTCTGGAAACAGAAGGCCGCTTCGGATCTCATTTCCGATCTGAACAATATCCGGCAGAACGTCCTCCTCTTTTAATGCCGTCAGCGTATCTCTTGTATAAGAAAAAACAGCCTCCTTTAATTCTTTAAAGCTTAAGTTTTCCCAATCTTTCGGCTTTCTCTGCTGGCCGGGATCCGCCCAGAAATCAGAATAATGGAAATCCAGCATAAAGCTCATGCCATGTGCTCGGATCCGTTTTGCCATCGCCAGTGTATGCGCATAGCTACAGTATCCGCCGGACTCCCTGACATGCTCCGGCGCATTCCAAATACGGAGCCGTACGGAATTTACCCCGTATTTCTGAACGAGATCCAGCGGATCCATAATAGTTCCGTCAAAGTCCTTCACCTGTACTCCGGCGTCTTCCAGCTCCGGTATAAAAGATAGATCCATTCCCTTCTGAAATTCCATTGTTCTGTCCTCCCTGCTACGTTAGTTTGTCGATTTTCGGAATAAAATGTCGTAATCCAGCATCGTCTTCTTCTCATAATTTTCCCCTCGAAGCCGCTGGATCAGCTGACGCACAGCCGCGCCTCCCATCTGGGATGCTGCCACACTGACTGCTGTAACTGCCGGGGAATAGCAGTCCAGATTGGTGCTGTTGTAGAGCGAAGCAATCGCGACGTCCTTGGGAATCCGATAGCCTTCCGCCTGGAGCCGGGACATCACCATCGTACAGATCTCGTCGTCGCCACAGATGATGCATTCCACTTTTTTGGATATAATATTTTCGATGATCGCATCCAGAAACTCCATACGGATCGAACCATTGTAGAAAAGCTGATCCTTCTCGGAAATTCCATTTTTAATCAGCGCCCGGCAGAAACCTTCGTGACGCTTGCGGTCTACGTTATAGCTCATATTCTTGACAAGAAACGCAAATCTGCGGAATCCCTTTCCGATCAGCAGCGTTGTCATTTTCTCTGCCGCACCCTCATTGTCGGTATCCACCTGGATAATGTTGTCATACCGGCATGTTCCCGTCAGTGCTGTCGGGAAATTTACCTGACTTAAATACTGCAGCGCACGGTCATCCTCAAGCGCACGTGTCAGGAGCATACCATCCACCCGGTTCGACTCCACCAGCGACTGCAGCTCTGAAATATCATGCACGTTGCTCGTCGTAATCAGCACATTGTACCCGAGCAGCGATGCCGGCTCGCAGACGCCGAGCAGACAGTTCTGGAAATAGGCACCACTTCCATAATAAACGTCTGAAGGCAGTACCACACCGATGTTGTGCGTCACCGTTCGGGTTCGCGCCATCTCCTCCCGCTCTTCTCCCCGTTTTGCCACCTCGAGAATCCGGTTTCTGGTCTTCTCTCCGATTCTGCCCTTACCGGACAGTGCACGGGAAACGGTACTTTTTGATACCCCTATCTCTTTTGCAATTTCCTCCAGTGTCATAAAAGCATCCTGTCACTTTCTGTTAAATTTGAAAAATTCCTATAAAAGAAGGAACGGCCGCGCCGGAGCTTCTGACTTACCAGCGCGTCCATTCCCTGTTTTATTTGACTGTTTTATTTGACTTCTTTCTCCGCTACATACTCTGCTGCCTGACGGTTCATCTCATCCAGAATATCCTGGATTCCAGCGCTGTCCATAGCTGCGTTCATAGCATCGATGGAAGCGTCCACATCGTCAACGAGGCCGTTGATCAGCGGGTTATAATAATTGTCGATGGCTGCCTCTACTGCTGCAAACTGTGTACTTACATTGCTGGAATCAAAGTTAAATCCGTCGTAAACATGATCTTCTTTGATGTTGTTGTTAAAGGCATCTTTGATGCTTTCATACTTGTCGTCCAGAGCTGTTCTGTTCTCAAGATATTCCTCTCTCTGGATGGTGCAGTTGTTCCATCCCCAGTTGCAGTTACTTGCTACACCATAGCCGCTCTCATCAATAACTTTGTACTGGTCATCACCGACTGCTTCCCAGTGCTTTCCTTCGATACCGAGCATAGCCAGATCGTAAACGTCCGGGTTGGTGTAGAACTCATTTAATACCATCATGGCTCTCTCTTTGTTTTTACTGTTTGCGTTGATGGCAACACCGTTGTTGATGTAAGAGTTTACTTTTTTCGACAGGTTTTTGTTCGGATCTACCATCGTTACATTCCAGTCCGGATGTTCCTCATTTGCCTGTTTTCCGTAGGTAAGACAGCTTCCGAGATTCCAGCTCATGCTTGCCGTTCTTCCGGTCAAAAGTCCGGTCTGTCTCTCATCGCTGCTGTTTAATACGTCGCTGGACCATGCTCCGGCGTCTACCAGGTCTTTCATCTCCTGGCAGTACTCACGGAACGCATCCCACTCGCCAATGTACTGGAATTCAAGATCTTCCGGATCCTGGGTATGATACAGAATCAGCTCGCCGCCCTTCGGTGCTCCGCCCGTTGTGGAGTAGCCCTGGGACTGGAAGAATGGATACCACGGTCCGCCCTGACTTGCATAGATACCGTCTGCTGCACATGCTTTGTAGAACTTCATCAGGTCATCCCAGGATGTAATATCGTCCATACCGTATTTCTCCATCAGGTCACCGCGCACTGCCAGAACTTCCTGACCAAACTCGTTGGCATAGTTCGGAACCATGTAGATCTGTCCGTCAATCTTTGCCTGCTCCCATGCCATTTCCGGAACAACCTCCCAGATATCCGGTGCATACGCTTTGATAAAGTCCTCAGAAAGCGGTGCAAATCCGCCGAGGGAAACGGTCTGCTCGTAATGGCACCAGCTCGATGCGGTAAAGATCAGGTCAAAATCTTCCTGTGAGGAGAACAGCAGGGAATATTTCGTGTCATGCTCGCCCCAGGAAAGGAATTCTACGTTCAGAGAGCAGTTCAGCTTCTCTTCCAGAATCTCATTGATTTTGGCGTAAACCTCATCAAAATCCGGGGTACGGTCGCCGATCAGATACATCGTCAGATCGACATGCTCCGAAGTGTCTGCATTCAGGTTGTCTCCCGATGTGCCGGAAACTGCGGAGCTGCTTTTGCTGTCGCCCGTGCTTCCATTTCCGTTGCCGGAACCGCATCCTGCCAGCATGCCGGCTGCCATTGCGGATGCAAGTAATACAGATACCAGTTTTTTTGTGCTCTTTTTCATAAAGAACCTCCTTCATAAATATAATGTGTAATTCAAGCGGATATTCGCAATCCGCTTTGCTACTTGCTCATAACCGAATAACTGCTCCGCAGTTTATCAGAAGGAGCTTGCACTCCTCCTGATACAAGCAAGTCCCCACCCACCTGCTTATTGCTTTTCGCAATGGAAACAGGGGACTTACTTGATTCAGTTAAATTAACATGATTTGTATCAGCCTTTGACTGCTCCGATTGTGATACCCTGTACAAAATATTTCTGTACCAGCGGATATGCCAGAACGATCGGGCCGGTTACTACAATGGTAAGTGCCATTTTCAGGGACTGGGTCGGCAATGAGATTGCGCTGACGGCAGAGCCTGCGGCGTTGTTTGCAAGAAGCTTTTTATATGCCTCGATATCATTAACCTGCTGATACAGGAAATACTGCAGCGGATACTTGTTCGTGTCTTTGATATACAGCATCGCATTGTACCAGTCATTCCAATAAGCCAGTGCAATGAAGAGGCCCACGGTAGCAAGTGCCGGTTTGATCAGCGGCATTACAATCCGGAACAGAATACGGAACTCGCCGCAGCCATCAATCTTGGCCGCTTCAATCAGAGAATCCGGAAGTCCCACGATGTAACTCTTCATGATCAGAAGGTTGTATACGCTGAACAGCAGCGGAAGGAGCAGTGCAAGGTAGCTGTCCCGCAGATTCAGGGTCTGTGTCATCAGTACGTAGTACGGAACAAGACCGCCGGAAAACAAAGTGGTAAAGTAGAAGAAAAACGAAAACTGATTTCTCCACTCAAACTCCTTGCGTGACAGTACATAAGCTGTCATAGTCTGCAGCAGCAGACCAAGTACCGTTCCGACGATGGTCAGACCGATGGTCGTGCCGTATGCGCGGAAGACAACCATAGGATCTTTAAATACGGTTTTGTATGCCTCCAGGCTGAAATCCTGCGGCAGAAGGCTGAAACCGTTCTGGATAATGGCCGATTCCGAAGAAAACGAGCCGGATACGATCATGATGAAAGGAACGAGGCAGACCAGCGCGATGATTCCGCAGAATCCGTACGCGATGATATCAAGTGCAACCGCATCTTTTCCTCTTTTGATTTTACTTGTATGACTGGAAGATCCCACTTTTCATCCCTCCTAGAATAAGGTGTAGTCTTTATCATAAAGACCAACCAGTTTGTTTACGATTACGACAGTGATAAAGCACAGTACCGACTGATACAGACCAACAGCTGCGGACATTCCGAAGTCGTTGCTGCTGATTAAGGCACGGAACGTCAGGGTATCAATTACATCGGTGTAGTTGTACAGAAGACCGTTACTTCCAACCAAGTTGTAGAACATATCAAAGTTTCCTTTGAAGATGCCTCCGACGGATAGCAGAAGCAGGATGATTGTGGTCGGCATGATCATCGGGATTGTTACTTTGAAAATTCGCTGGAACACGTTTGCTCCGTCGATGCGGGCTGCTTCATAAATCGAAGTGTCAATTCCCATAATTGCTGCCAGGTACATAACAGAACCGTATCCGATTCCCTTCCATACATTAAAGAAGACAAGGATAAACGGCCATGCCTTTGGTGTCGTGTAAAACTTGATTGGTGTTCCACCGAAGGTTTCAATCAGTCGGTTCAGAAAACCGTAGTCGGAACTGAAAATATTGAATGCCATAACTCCTACGATAACCCAGGAAATGAAATACGGCAGAAACATCAGCGACTGTGTGATCTTACGGTAATGTTTGTTGCGGATCTCGGTCAGAAGCACGGCAACGGCAATCTGCATCGTCGTGTTGATCACAATAAATGCCAGATTATACAGCACGGTATTTCTGGTAACGAGTCCGGCCTGTCCTGATTTAAAGAAGAACTTGAAGTTATCAAATCCGTTCCACGGGCTTCCCCAGATACCTCCTGCGTAGGAGTATTTTTTGAATGCCATTACAATTCCTGTCATCGGGTAGTAGGAAAAAATCAGGGTATAAATTACTGCCGGTGCAAGCATCAGAAGAAATACCCGGTACTTGTAGAGCTTTTTGCAAAACCCTTTCCAACCATTCTTTTTCATCTTCTCATTCCCTTTCTTGTTTGCGCAACTTTTTGTTGCTCAACTCTTTATTTTTCTTTGTGCCATTATCATATCATTTCGGCATATTGTTTACAATTCGCAGTTTTTATAAGATATTTCTTGTCGAAATATACTGTTTTACTATTTTTTGTGCAAAACGCGCAACTTTAGCGTTTTACCTTGTTGCGCATTGATTTTTCCATTACCGTTTGCGATTTTCACGTTCTCTTTTGATATTCCGTATTTTTTCTTGTGTATTCTGCCAAATATTCTGCAAAATAACTTCCTCAATTCCGAAAATCCCGTTGTAAGAAAAGAAAAAGTGCGCAACGTTTCGCATTTTCGTTGCGCACTTTCTGGTTTCTATTCACTTTTTCCCTGTTTCTGCCTTATTTCGCAGCAATGACATCCTGCATGTCATACATGCCAGCCGGTTTTCCAGCCAGGAATTTTGCAGCCTCTACAGCTCCTTTTCCGAAAACTCCTTTGGAATATGCTCTGTGGGACAGGGTAACAACCTCGTCCGGGCCTGCGAAGATGACGTCGTGGTCGCCGACGATGGTGCCGCCGCGTACAGCAGAGATTCCGATTTCTTTCGGGTCACGCTGCTCGTGGCGCTGGCTTCTGTCGTATACGTAGTGGTACTGGTTGTCCATTGCCGCGTTCAGGCTGTCTGCCAGGGCGATGGCGGTTCCGCTTGGAGCGTCGCATTTCAGTTTGTGGTGTTTCTCCACGATCTCCATATCAAAGCCTGCTTCGGCAAGCACTTTTGCAGCTGCCTGTACCAGTTTCATCAGCGTATTCACACCAAGGGACATATTTGCAGAGCGGAGAACCGGGATTTCTTTGCTGGTCTCCTGCACTTTTTTGAGCTGATCCTCGGTGAGGCCTGTGGTGCAGAGGACGAGTGGAAGTTTTTTCTCCTTGCAGGCATCGAGCAGTGCGTCGGCTGCCTTGTAGGAAGAAAAGTCAACGACTACGTCTGCCGGAACATCGCATTCTGCCAGGCTTTTGAATACCGGATAATCGTTCTGGCCGTTGTCGTTCATATCGATTCCGGCTATGATTTCTGCATTTGCATCTTCTTTTACCAGGCCGGTGATGACCTGTCCCATATGGCCGTTGCAGCCATGCATAATAATTTTAACCATTGTCTTTTTCCTTCTTTACTTCGTGTATTCTTAACTTAAGCCAGTTTGATTCCAAAATCTTTCATAGCCTTTGCCAGGCGCTCCTGGTTCTGCGGCTCCATCTCGGTCAGCGGCAGACGAAGCGGTCCAACCTCTTTGCCCATCAGGTTCAGCGCTGCTTTTACCGGAATCGGGTTTACTTCGCAGAACAGCGCATCGATGAGCGGCAGTGCTCTCAGCTGGATTTCTCTGGATCCGGCCACATCGCCGTCGAGGAATTTCTGTACCATGTCGTGGGTCTCACGCGGTGCTACGTTGGAAAGAACGGAGATTACACCGCTTCCGCCAAGGGAAAGGATCGGCACAACCTGATCGTCGTTTCCGGAGTACAGATCGATCTTTCCATCGGTCAGCTGCATAATTTTTGCGACCTGGGAAATGTTTCCGGAAGCCTCTTTGACTGCAACGATATTCTCAACGTTGTTGAACAGATAGACGATCGTTTCCGGTGCAATGTTTACGCCGGTTCTGCCCTGAATGTTGTAAAGGATGACCGGCACTTTGACGCTGTCTGCGATTGCGGTAAAGTGTGCAATCAGGCCCTTCTGTGTTGCTTTATTGTAATACGGAGAAACGAGAAGAAGTCCGTCCACGCCGTATTTTTCTGCTTCCTGAGACAGATAAATTGCTGTCTCCGTGCTGTTGGAGCCGGTTCCTGCAATTACCGGGATTCTGTGATTTACTTTTTCCACGGTATATTTGATGGCATCCAGATGCTCCTCATGGGACAGGGTCGAAGCCTCACCGGTGGTTCCGCAGATAACGATGGCGTCGGTTCCGCCGGCGATCTGCTCCTCAATCAGTTCTCCGAGTTTTTCGTAATTCACTTCCTGTGTTTCGGTCATCGGTGTGATAATTGCAACAGCTGCACCTTTAAAAATAGACATTCTCTTTTCCTCCTGTATGTTGTGTCAGATAAAACCATAAGAAATCAGTCGCCGGAGCTTATCTCCCACGGAAAATTTCACTTTCCGTTTAAAAAAGAGGCGCCTCATCCCAGATAAGATCGCCTCCAAATTCACACATACGCAGTATCTATGATCAGATAGCTCTCCATCTCTCGATGACAGTCGCAGATTTTTTCAACCTGCGCCCAGGAGCATACCGGTTCAGCGCCGGATGTCCTTCGGCATTCTTCCCTTTTCCTCTTCTTCTTTTGCTGCTGAGGCATCCGAAAAGGTACTCTTGAAGTAATGCGACCTCTATCCACTTCAGTTCTGCTCTTACTATAGCATCATTAAATTTTCTTGTCAACAGCAGATCACGCTTTAACTCTCACTGTATTCCAGCTTGCTCACCGAAACCTCATATGCGGTCCGCTTTTCCATTTCCGTCTCGCTCAGCCGCTTCATATATTCCCGGCTCTGGATCCGTCCCCAGATGAGAACGTGGCCGCCCACGGCAAACGCAGAGGCATACCGCGCATTCCGTCCCCAGCAGATGCACGGGATATAATCTGATTTTCCATACGGACGGTTGACCGCGATCAGAAGGTCGGCGATCTCTCTTCCCAGAGGTGTTTTCCGGTAGACCGGCGGTTTACATATGTATCCATCGAGGTAAATCTGGTTGGATTTGACGGAATCGTCCTCTTCCTCCACGAAGCTTAATTCCCGCGCAAATACGGAGAGTACCAGACGGTTCTTCTTCTCCTCGTGGCGGTTGTAGGACCGGAACTGACCGCTGATGCAGATCCACTCACCCTGGTAATCCTGTGATACGTCCACCAGCCGCTCGGAGACCATCACCGGAATGATGTCCTGCGATTCACTCAACCGCTTGACCATCACATCGACGAGGTAAAAGCCCTCTCCGAATACCTGATGGCTGAATGTAAACGGGGAGACAATCTCTCCCATGATAACCACCTGATTGTTTTCAATCATCTTGTCTGCCATAATGAAAATCCCCTTCCTTTGTCTTTTCTTTCTGAATATTGATTTCTGATCGGTACTTTGCTGATCTATAATCCTAATGTATGAACCACATTTCTTTTTCAGAACCACTTTTTTCCAGATTTTTTTATTTCTATTCAAATCAGCATTCTGCCCAATTTTTTGTATATGTTTCTGTAAAAACCGCACCACATGCTTCGTATTTTCTACCATTGCAATACAAAAAATGTCACATCTTCCCTGTTTTTTTTCTCTGCTCTGTGCTATAATAGTTCAGATAGGCAGGCATCCAGCAGAGACAAAACGGCAAGGCACCTGCCTTTGTGCTGTGATAAACATTCCCGGCCGGCTTGAAATTTTGAAAAATTGAACCCGGCAGGGTCAACCCATAGGAAGAGGAATGAAAAAATGAAAACAACGAGAGAAGATGTAAGAAACGTTGCCATCATCGCCCATGTCGATCATGGTAAAACTACACTGGTAGACGAGCTTCTGAAACAGAGCGGCGTTTTCCGTGCCAATCAGGAGGTTCAGGAACGTGTCATGGACTCGAACGATATCGAGCGTGAGCGTGGAATCACCATTCTTTCCAAAAATACAGCAGTTTACTACAAAGGAACGAAAATCAACATCATCGACACCCCAGGCCATGCGGACTTCGGCGGCGAGGTTGAGCGAGTTCTGAAAATGGTAGACGGCGTTATTCTGGTTGTAGACGCATTCGAGGGCGCTATGCCGCAGACCAAATTCGTGCTGAAAAAAGCACTCGAGCTGGATCTGTCCGTTATCGTCTGCATCAACAAGATCGACCGCCCGGAAGCACGCCCGGATGAAGTTATCGACGAAGTGCTCGAGCTTCTGATGGACCTCGATGCATCTGACGAACAGCTTGACTGTCCGTTTCTGTACGCATCCGCAAAGATGGGTCATGCAGTACTCGATCTGAACGATACCCCGAAGGATATGACTCCTCTGTTCGAGACCATCCTGAAATACATCCCGGCTCCGACCGGCGATCCGGAAGCTGGCACACAGCTTCTGATCAGTACCATCGACTACAACGAATACGTTGGACGTATCGGTGTCGGCAAAGTTGAAAACGGAACGATCCGCGTGAACCAGGACGTTATGCTGGTCAACCACCACGATCTGACCAAGAAGAAAAAAGTAAAGGTCAGCAAACTGTATGAATTTGACGGACTGAAAAAAGTAGAGGTTACTGAGGCAGGCATCGGTTCTATCGTTGCTGTTTCCGGTATCCCGGATATCCACATCGGAGATACTCTCTGCGGCGATCTGGACAACCCGGTTTCCATCCCGTTCCAGAAAATCTCCGAGCCGACTATTTCCATGAACTTCATCGTAAACGACAGCCCGCTGGCCGGTAAAGAAGGTAAATACGTAACTTCCCGCCACCTGCGTGACCGTCTGATGCGTGAGCTGAACACTGACGTTTCTCTCCGCGTCGAGGAGACTGATTCCGCAGACTGCTTCAAGGTTTCCGGCCGTGGTGAGCTGCATCTGTCCGTCCTGATCGAAAACATGCGCCGTGAGGGATATGAGTTCGCAGTAAGTAAGGCAGAAGTTATCTACAAAGAGGACGAGCGCGGACGCAAACTCGAGCCAATGGAAATCGCATACGTTGACGTTCCGGACGAGTTCTCCGGTACTGTCATCCAGCTCCTCAGCGAGCGTAAAGGCGAGCTTCACGGCATGAGCCGCGCAAGCGATGGTTCCACCCGTCTGGAGTTCGAAATCCCGGCACGAGGCCTGATTGGTTTCCGTGGAATCTTCATGACCTCCACCAAAGGAACTGGTATCCTGAACACCGAGTTTGAAGATTACGCACCGTACAAGGGCGACATTGAATACCGCAAACAGGGTTCCCTGATCGCTTTCGAGGCAGGCGAGTCCGTTACCTACGGTCTGTACTCCGCACAGGAGCGCGGTACTCTGTTCATCGGACCTGGCGAGAAGGTTTACGCCGGTATGGTTATCGGACAGAACGGTAAGGCCGAGGATATCGAGCTGAACGTCTGCAAGACGAAACACCTGACCAACACCCGTACTTCTTCCTCCGACGAGGCACTGCGTCTGACTCCGCCGAGAATCCTTTCCCTGGAGCAGGCTCTGGACTTCATCGACAAGGACGAGCTTCTTGAGGTTACTCCGGTTTCCTTACGTATCCGTAAGAAAGAGCTGGATTCCAGACTTCGTAAGAGAGCGGCAATGAAATAATTTTTGTAACGTTTTTGACAAGAACCGCCGGTTTCCTCTGTTTTAAGAGTGAACCGGCGGTTCTTTTTATTTGTCATTTTTCTGTTTTACTCGTTTGTTGCTCCGTTATGGAAGCCGTAGTATGTCTCCCCTGCGGCGAGATCCACGCCGTTTGCTGCGGCAAGTGTATGAATCGTAACAAGTTCATACCCCCGGTTTACCAGCTCCGGTACAATCGTTGCACAGGACTCTACAGTCGCCTCATGGATATCGTGCATCAGGATAATGTCTCCCGGGCTTACGTTGTTGAGGACAGCGCTGATGTTCGCCTGGACATTTTTCGTCTCCCAGTCCAGGGTATCGACATCCCACATGATGCTGGGACGACCGATCTCCGCGAGCAGATCGTCGGTGCTGTTTCCATAGGGAAAACGGACAACCGTTGCACCCTGACCGTTGTTGTACTGGGCAATCAGATCATCTGTCATCTGGAACTGTGCAAGCCCATCATCAACACTCAGTTTTTTCATATTCGGGTGCGAATAGGAGTGGTTTCCCAGCTCGCAGCCAAGCGCCGCCATACGCGGAATGGTGTCTGCGCCGTATTTCTCAACGTTGCTTCCGAGCATAAAGAACGTCGCCTGCGCGCCATACCGCTCCAGCGTATCGAGAAGCTCCCCTGTGTAGACATCCGGGCCGTCATCAAAGGTCAGGGCTACCATCATCGAGCCGTTGCGGTCTGGCTGGTAAACACCCTGGTCATCAAAGTAACAGCCTTTTCCGCCGATCGCTTTCCAGCCGGTCGCCATGTAACCATTGGAATCAAAATGGTACTGGTTTCCGTCGATATCTGCCCAGCCGTTGACGTAGTACGTTGTGGCATCCGTTGCGTACCACCAGCCCGACGAGCTGTACTGCCATCCCGGCGTCTCATTCGGCGGCGTGGTCTCCGCAAGCTTCTTAATTCCCGCATTTCCCGATCCGTCCTCCGCCTCCGGCGCCGTCTCGCTCACCGTCTTTGCGGCTGTGTCATTACTCAGTACAATTCCTTTTTTCGCAAGCTGCGCTCCCGCAAATTTCCAGATAAGCGCAAGAAAAAGAAGGCCGATTACCACACACAGGGAAATCCGTGATACTTTCTGCATCATCTGTCTGCGGCGCATCTGCTTTCTTCTCTGTTTCAATGATTTTCTTTCCATATGATCTGTTTATACTCCATCGTCCCGCCCCTTTGCGGAACTTTCTTCCATCGTAACGCAAACGTTTTTCGACATTTTTCTACTTACTATCATAACGTGATCTGACCTAAGATGCAAGGCACAAATTCTTACATTTTTCCACTTCTGGTAAATTTAAGTTCATGGTTTCTTAACATCTTCATCGCAGCAAAGAAGAGTGACTCTGTTCCCGGAAAATCGGATGCAGAATCACTCTTTTTCGCGTAGTTCTTATTCAATTTCAGCCCGTCTGTTTTCCCAGATCGACGCCCTTCAGGAAGTCACTTCCCATGACCCAGGTTTCCTTCTCCAGCGTTACGGCGGATTCGATTTTCCAGGTGATCGTCTCTGTTTTGGTTTTCCGGAAGAAATGGAGGAAACGGGTTCGTCGCTCAATCGCAGCGGTCACGTTAGTTTCAATCTTCATCTGCTTGGATTCGTTGGTTACGGTTGTGGAGACGCTGCTCACGGTGATACTGGTGATTCCGGTGTTGGTGTCGCTGTTCAGGTATGCATCGCAGAGCTGCTGGTACTGTTCTTTGGCGTTTTTCTGTACGGCGGTGTCGGCGGAAAATTCGTTTTTGATGGTGCTGAAGGATTTTCCGGCGGCTGCGGCTGTGAATACCTTGTCCAGGGACTCTTCTACACGGTCGGCGATGGTTTTGCCGGTGGAATCGTTGAGTTTTAAATCCGGCAGGAATTCCATGCTGCTGTTGTCCTGCACGAGGATGATCTCGCGGTATGGGTCTTTCTGTTTTTCGGTCAGTTCAATGGTGTGGCCGCCGAGGAAGAGATACGGGATTTTGTAGATGCTGACGTTATCTGCCGTCTCTTTTAAATACTTTTTCCCGACCTGCACGCCGTCCAGATAGAACGAGGCATCCGCCGGGACGGTGATTTCGACATCCGTCACGTAGCTGTCTTTCGGCACAACGTACCACTCTTTGAAGTTCCATTTTACGGTATCCCCGGCGGCGATCTCCAATGTTTCTTCCTGCGAGTCGCTCACGCCTTTTAACGTGTACCGCACAGTATAAATCCTGTTTTCCCCGGTCTCAGGATTCTGCTTTCTGCGCATGAAAAAGCTCTTGATCTCCGGCGTTTCCTGGCTGTCAGAACCGTCCTGCTTTGCTTTCCAGGTCATTGCATTGACGTAGTTCTTCCGCGACAGAAACGTGCTGTCCGGGAACTGACATACATCGTATGCACTGTTCCAGTCTCCTGCCAGGCATGCTTCCACGTAATTCCGTCCTGCCGCCTGCGGTGCATACAGATACGCGCCCGCCATAAAAAATACGGCGCACAGAATCAGAAACAGACTGAGATTCACGATCAGAATCCGCAGACTCATCGGCAGATCACGAAATTTTGCCGCCCGTATTTTCACAGAAAGCTCCGTCGTTTCTTCTCCGTCTTTTTCCACATGGCGGAATTTTTTTCCTTTTCTTTTCCACTCTTGGAGCATAGTTTTCCTCATCTTTTCCTCTTTATTTGGTAATTATTCAGAGCCATGCGAAATGGAAGAAAAAATTGCGAATCATGCTTGCATGAATGAGCAGTTTTTTCTGGAATTTCATATGGCGACAAGCCACATCGAGATGCAGCGTAAGCGGAATCGAGATGGGGCTCTGAATAATTACCTTGTTTCTTCCACCGAATACGTATGCACCCGGTCGCTCGTCTGGCTGTATACCTCGCCTTCCGCATAATACTCCTGCGACGTCGTGGAAAAACGCGTAATCGTCTCTTTCACACGCTCCCCCGTCGTTCCCTGATGAAGAAACAGCCCCACGATCATCAGAATCGCAAACACATTCAGAATCAGTACCGCCACATTTACTGCAATGCCAGGTATCTTTTTGATCCACATAGGCTTCCCTCTTTTCTGTCTCCATTGTAACAAAATGCTCCCGAAAATACAAGGAAAGCAGAGACCCCGGCGAACCGGAAATTCTCTGCTTTCCACAAATGACATATTTATTTTTTAACCTTGAAGGGTTTACTCCTCGGTATCATCCTTTGACGGAATCATTTCCTCAAAGTCGAAGTCGAGCATCGGCTTTTCCTCTTCAGCTGACGGTTCTTCAACCGGAGCTTCTGCCATCGGAGCTGCCGGAGCATCGTCCTCAAGATCTTCGGTCAGAATCAGATCCTCGTCCTCTTCTTCCTCGATCATGCTGTCGGTATTCAGATGAATGTTGCTGTAGCACTTCATACCGGTACCAGCCGGGATCGGTTTACCGATGATAACGTTCTCTTTTAAGCCCACAAGGTGGTCAACCTTACCTTTGATAGCGGCATCGGTCAGAACCTTGGTGGTCTCCTGGAAGGATGCTGCGGACAGGAAGGAATCAGATGCCAGGGATGCTTTTGTGATACCAAGCAGTACCTGTTTTCCTTCTGCCGGCTCTTTTCCTTCTGCGATCAGAGCTTTGTTAGTCTCGTCGTACTCCAGGAAGTCTACCATGTCGCCCGGAAGGAATTCGGTATCTCCGTTTTCCTCGATGCGGATCTTCTTCAGCATCTGGCGAACGATAACCTCGATATGCTTATCGTTGATTTCTACACCCTGCAGACGGTAAACTCGCTGTACCTCGCGGAGCATGTAATCCTGAACGGCGCGGACGCCTTTGATCTTCAGGATATCGTGCGGGTTTACAGAACCTTCGGTCAGCTCGTCTCCAGCTTCCAGAACCGTTCCGTCAGCGATCTTGATACGGGATCCGTAAGGGATCAGGTATGTCTTGGATACGCCATCGTCCGGATTGGTAACCACGATTTCGCGTTTCTTCTTGGTGTCTTTGATCTGTGCAACACCGGCGATTTCGGTGATGATGGCAAGTCCTTTCGGCTTTCTTGCCTCGAAAAGCTCCTCGACACGAGGAAGACCCTGTGTGATATCTCCACCGGCTACACCACCACTATGGAATGTTCTCATAGTAAGCTGTGTACCAGGTTCTCCGATTGACTGTGCGGCGATGATTCCGACAGCTTCTCCAACCTGTACCGGCTCACCTGTTGCCATGTTGGATCCGTAACATTTTGCACATACACCATTATGTGAACGGCATGTAAGGATTGTACGGATCTTAATCTGTGTCAGCGGCTCGCCCTTCTCGTCAACACCCTTTTTACAGATCAGCTCTGCACGTTTCGGTGTTACCATGTGATTTGCCTTTACAAGGATGTTACCATCTTTATCTACGATGTTCTCACAGATATAACGTCCTGTGATACGATCCTGCAGACTTTCAATCACTTCGTTTCCATCCATGAATGCTTTTACATACATTCCAGGAATCGGTGCTCCCGGTTTTGCACAGTCTACTTCGTGAATGATCAGTTCCTGTGATACGTCTACCAGACGTCTTGTCAGATATCCTGAATCGGCTGTACGAAGAGCTGTATCGGACATACCTTTTCGAGCTCCATGTGCAGACATGAAGTATTCCAGTACATCAAGACCTTCACGGAAGTTTGATTTAATTGGCAGCTCAATCGTATGACCTGTTGTATCGGCCATCAGACCACGCATACCTGCAAGCTGTTTGATCTGTTTGTCAGATCCACGGGCTCCGGAATCTGCCATCATGAAAATGTTGTTATATTTATCAAGACCGTCAAGCAGCGCCTTTGTAAGGGCATCGTCAGTTGCTTTCCATGTCTCTACAACTTCTTTATATCTTTCTTCTTCTGTAATGAGACCACGTTTGAAGTTCTTTGTAATCTTATCTACAGTATCCTGTGCATTTTTGATCATCTCCGGTTTCTGCGGAGGTACCGTCATGTCAGAAATGGATACGGTCATGGCAGCTCTTGTTGAAAGCTTGTAACCCATAGCCTTTACATGGTCGAGTACTTCTGCTGTCGCAGTAGCTCCATGTGTATTGATAACTTTTTCAAGAATCTGTTTCAGCTGTTTCTTTCCTACATGGAAATCAACTTCCAGAAGCAATTCATTTCCTTCTACTTCACGGTCTACAAATCCCAGATCCTGTGGAATGATCTCATTAAACATGAAACGTCCGACTGTAGATTCTACCGTTCCTGTCTTCACTGTTCCATCTGCCATCTTCTTGGATACACGTACTTTTACACGTGAATGAAGTGTTACGGCAGCATTTTCATAAGCAAGAAGTGCTTCGTTGAAACTCTTGAAGATCATGCCTTCTCCCTTGGCACCAGGACGCTCCTGAGTCAGATAATAGATACCAAGTACCATATCCTGTGAAGGAACGGCTACCGGACCACCATCAGACGGCTTCAGTAAGTTGTTCGGTGACAGAAGTAAGAAACGGCACTCTGCCTGTGCTTCTACGGAAAGTGGAAGATGGACAGCCATCTGGTCTCCGTCGAAATCGGCGTTGAACGCTGTACAAACCAGTGGATGAAGCTTGATAGCCTTACCTTCTACAAGAATCGGTTCAAATGCCTGAATACCAAGTCTGTGCAGTGTAGGAGCACGGTTCAGCATAACCGGATGCTCTTTGATTACTTCTTCCAGAACATCCCATACTTCCGGCTGAAGTCTTTCTACCATCTTCTTAGCATTTTTAATATTGTGTGCTGTTCCGTTCTGAACCAGTTCTTTCATAACAAATGGTTTGAACAGCTCGATTGCCATTTCTTTCGGCAGACCACACTGGTAGATCTTAAGTTCCGGTCCTACAACGATAACGGAACGTCCGGAATAGTCAACACGCTTACCAAGCAAGTTCTGACGGAAACGTCCGGACTTACCTTTCAGCATATCGGAAAGAGATTTCAGTGCACGGTTACCAGGTCCTGTTACCGGACGTCCACGGCGGCCATTGTCAATCAGGGCATCTACAGCTTCCTGAAGCATTCTCTTTTCATTTCTAACAATAATGTCCGGTGCGCCTAATTCAAGAAGACGTCTCAGACGGTTATTTCTGTTGATGATTCTTCTGTACAGATCATTCAGGTCAGATGTCGCAAAACGTCCGCCATCCAGCTGTACCATTGGACGAAGATCCGGTGGGATAACCGGGATATTTGTCATGATCATCCATTCTGGCTTGTTTCCAGACTCACGGAAAGCTTCTACTACTTCCAGACGTTTTACGATTCTTGCTCGTTTCTGTCCGGTTGCACCTTTCAAGCCTTCTGTCAATTCTGTATATTCTTTCTCAAGATCAATGTTCTCAAGAAGTTCTTTGATGGATTCTGCACCCATTCCTACACGGAATGTGCTTCCCCATTTTTCTCTTGCTTCCTGATATTCAGCCTCTGATAATACCTGTTTGTACATCAGATCTGACTCACCTTTATCCAGTACGATATAAGAAGCGAAATACAGTACTTTTTCCAATGTTCTCGGGGACAGATCAAGAATCAGTCCCATACGGCTTGGAATTCCCTTGAAGTACCAGATGTGCGATACCGGAGCAGCAAGGGCGATATGGCCCATGCGCTCACGACGTACACTTGCTTTTGTTACTTCAACACCACAACGGTCGCAGACCACACCTTTATAGCGGATCTTTTTGTACTTTCCACAATGGCATTCCCAGTCCTTGCTTGGTCCGAAAATCTTTTCGCAGAACAGTCCGTCTTTTTCAGGTTTTAAAGTTCTATAGTTGATGGTCTCTGGTTTGGTAACTTCTCCTTTTGACCATTCCAGAATCTTTTCAGGTGATGCCAAACCGATCTTGATCGCATCAAAAGTCATTGGCTGATAAGTTTGTTCCTTATTATTTTCTGGCATACTTTGGACCCCTTCCTATTCATCATCAGATGAATCGCCGAAATCATAGTCATCATTTTCTTCAAAATTCATATCGAAATCATCGTCTGATTCTGGTTCTTCTTCTACATCAACCAGTTCTTCACCCTGGAATTCCTGTTTGCTGTATCCGTGTTTACCAAAGTCTTCGTCATCATCATTACGATATCTTCTGTCTCCCTCGATCAGAGAACGGAAATCTGTCTCTCCCATATCGGAAGTTTCCATAATCTCCACTTCTGTATTGTCATCACGTAAGACACGTACGTCCAGTCCGAGTGACTGTAACTCTTTGAGCAATACCTTGAAGGATTCCGGAATTCCCGGTTCAGGAATATTCTCACCCTTGATGATTGCTTCGTAAGTCTTCACACGTCCGATGACATCATCTGACTTCACAGTCAGGATTTCCTGCAGTGTGTATGATGCACCATAAGCCTCCAGTGCCCATACCTCCATTTCTCCGAAACGCTGTCCACCGAACTGAGCCTTTCCTCCTAATGGCTGCTGTGTAACCAGTGAGTAAGGACCTGTAGAACGTGCATGGATCTTGTCGTCTACCAGGTGGTGCAGTTTCAGGTAATGCATGTGTCCGATGGTTACCGGGCTGTCGAAGTACTCACCCGTACGTCCGTCACGCAGGCGGACCTTACCATCTCTTGAAAGCGGAACACCTTTCCAGAGTTTTCTGTGTTCTCTGTTGTCTGACAGATACTGCAGTACTTCCGGAAGAAGTTCTTCTTTATGTTTTGCTTCAAACTCTTCCCAGCTTAAGTTGACATAATCATTTGCCAGATCAAGAGTATCCATAATATCAATCTCGTTCGCTCCGTCAAATACAGGAGTTGCGATGTTGAATCCAAGTGCTTTTGCAGCCAGGGACAGGTGAATCTCCAGGACCTGACCGATATTCATACGTGACGGTACACCCAGTGGATTCAGCACGATATCCAGTGGACGTCCATTCGGCAGGAATGGCATGTCTTCAACCGGAAGTACACGGGAAACAACACCCTTGTTACCATGACGTCCGGCCATCTTGTCACCGACAGAGATTTTTCTCTTCTGTGCAATATAGATACGAACTGACTGGTTTACTCCAGGTGACATCTCATCACCATTCTCTCTTGTAAATACCTTTGCATCCACTACAATACCATATTCTCCATGAGGTACTTTAAGAGAAGTATCTCTTACTTCACGGGCTTTCTCACCGAAGATTGCACGAAGCAGTCTTTCTTCAGCTGTAAGCTCTGTCTCTCCCTTAGGAGTAACCTTACCTACCAGGATATCTCCTGCACGGACTTCTGCTCCGACACGGATGATTCCTCTTTCATCCAGATTCTTCAGTGCATCATCACCAACACCTGGAATGTCGCGTGTGATCTCTTCTGGTCCAAGCTTTGTATCACGTGCTTCTGCTTCATATTCTTCAATATGAATAGAAGTATATACATCATCCTGCACCAGTCTTTCACTAAGCAGAACAGCATCCTCGTAGTTGTAACCTTCCCATGTCATGAATCCGATCAGCGGGTTCTTTCCAAGTCCAAGTTCACCATTAGATGTAGATGGTCCATCTGCAATAACCTCACCTTTTTCGACTCTGTCTCCTTTGAAGACGATTGGTCTCTGGTTATAACAGTTGCTCTGGTTACTTCTCTGGAATTTTGTCAATTTATATTTTTTCAGTTTTCCGTCATCCTGACGAACCGTAATCTCTGTAGAAGTAGAACGTTCTACTGTACCGCCTTCTTCAGCGACCACACATACACCGGAGTCAACGGCAGCTTTTTCTTCCATACCTGTTCCTACTGCCGGAGCCTCGGTAAACAGGAGCGGTACTGCCTGACGCTGCATGTTTGATCCCATCAGGGCACGGTTCGCATCATCATTCTGAAGGAATGGGATTAAAGCTGTAGCCACAGAGAATACCATCTTAGGAGATACGTCCATATAATCGAACATTCTTCTTTCATATTCCTGCGTCTCTTCACGGTAACGACCAGATACATTTTTACGTACAAAATGTCCTTCTTCATCTAACTGCTCGTTCGCCTGTGCTACATGATAATTATCTTCTTCATCCGCTGTCATGTATACAACTTCATCTGTAACTACCGGGTTAGTCGGATCATCATGGTTGATCTTACGGTATGGAGCCTCGATAAATCCATACTCATTAATTCTTGCATAACTTGCAAGAGAGTTGATCAGACCGATGTTAGGTCCTTCAGGTGTCTCTACCGGACACATTCTTCCGTAGTGAGAATAGTGTACATCTCGTACCTCGAATCCTGCACGGTCTCTTGACAGACCACCAGGTCCTAACGCTGAAAGACGTCTCTTATGAGTCAGCTCACCAAGCGGATTGTTCTGATCCATGAACTGTGACAGCTGGGAAGATCCGAAGAATTCTTTCACTGCTGCTGTTACAGGTTTGATATTGATCAGGGACTGTGGAGAAATGCCCTCCATATCCTGTGTTGTCATTCTTTCACGAACCACTCTTTCCAGACGGGAAAGACCGATTCTATACTGATTCTGAAGCAGTTCTCCTACAGAACGGATACGTCTGTTACCCAGGTGGTCGATATCATCATCTGTTCCGATGCCATATTCCAGATGCATATTATAGTTAATAGAAGCTAAGATATCTTCTTTTGTGATATGCTTTGGAATCAGATCGTGAATATCTCTCTTGATCGCATCCTTTAATTCATCAATGTCTCCGGCTGTCTCTTCCAGAATTCCAGCAAGCACAGGATAATATACCTGCTCTGTAACCCCTACTTCTTCCGGATCCACATCAACAACAGCATCAAGGTCAACCATCATATTTGAAAGTACCTTGATTGGTCGTTCTGTCTCTTCTACGCTGATCCATACATATGGAACTGCATTGTTCTGGATTGCGGAAGCCAGTTCTCTTGTGATCTTGGTTCCTGCTTCTGCCAGAACTTCCCCTGTCATTGGGCTTGCAACATCTTCTGCCAGCACCTGACCACTGATACGATTCTTTAACGCAAGCTTCTTATTGAACTTGTAACGTCCTACTTTTGCAAGATCATAACGTCTCGGATCAAAGAACATACTTGTGATCAGACTTTCAGCACTGTCTACTGCCAGAGGTTCACCCGGACGGATCTTCTTATATAATTCCAGAAGTCCTTCCTGATAATTCGTTGCAGCATCTTTTTCAAAACTTGCCAGGATCTTCGGCTCTTCTCCAAAGAGTTCGATGATCTCCGGATTTGTACCGATTCCCAATGCACGAATCAACACAGTGATCGGTACCTTTCTTGTTCTATCTACACGTACATAGAAAACGTCATTAGAATCCGTCTCATACTCCAGCCATGCACCACGGTTCGGGATTACGGTAGCTGAATACAGTTTTTTACCTAATTTGTCATGTGCAATGGCATAATAGATACCAGGAGAACGAACTAACTGGCTGACAATTACACGTTCCGCACCATTGATCACAAAGGTACCTGTTCTTGTCATCAGTGGAAGATCTCCCATAAAGATCTCATGCTCATTGATCTCATCTGTCTCTTTATTGTGAAGTCTTACTTTGACTTTCAGAGGTGCAGCATATGTTGCATCACGTTCTTTACACTCATCAATCGTGTATTTCACTTCATTCTCACACAAAGTAAAATCCACGAAATCCAGGCTTAATTTTCCACTGTAATCTGTAATTGGGGAAATGTCATCGAACACTTCATTTAACCCTTCATCCAGAAACCACTTGTAAGAATCTGTCTGAACTTCGATCAAGTTAGGCATCTGAACGACTTCTTTCTGTCGGGCATAACTCATTCGTGAACTTTTTCCACTTTTAATAGGACGAATTCTGTTTTTCTCCATATTGACGTTTCACTCCTCATTTATTTTTCTGGCTGGGCTTTTCACTGCCCATATAACTTGCAGAGTCTCAAAAAACAACACAATTTATTGTTTTTTTTACGAAATCATGGCATAACTATCCACAATAGCGCATTTTTTACTATAGCACAGGCCTGTCAAGTATGTCAAGCAAATCCGCACTATTTTTTCAGTTCTTTCTTATATTCAGCATCCCTTATAATACGAAAGGGCATCCCGTCACCGGAATGCCCTGATAATTCAATCAAACTCGAATTATTTAAGGTTAACTTCAGCACCTTCTGCTTCAAGTTTAGTCTTGATTTCTTCAGCCTCAGCTTTAGAAGCGCCTTCCTTGATTACCTTTGGAGCTTCGTCAACTAATGCTTTAGCTTCTTTCAGTCCAAGTCCTGTTACTTCACGAACAACTTTGATAACTTTAACCTTAGCTGCTCCTGCAGAAACTAATTCTACATCGAACTCATCTTTCTCTTCTGCTGCTGCTCCACCTTCTGCTCCAGCTGCTGCAACTACAACACCTGCTGCTGCGGATACACCAAATTCTTCTTCACAAGCTTTTACAAGATCATTTAACTCTAATACAGATAACTCTTTGATAGCTTCAATAAATTCTTCTGTTGTTAACTTTGCCATTTTATTTTCCTCCATTTTTCTTATTTTCTTTTTTGAAATAAATTATTACGCTGCCATCAGCCTATTCAGCTGCTGGTGCTTCTGCAGCTTCTTCTGCTGCCGGAGCTGCTTCACAAGCATCTGCTCCACCTTTTTCTGCGATCTGATTGAGAACGCGAGCCAGGTTTGTGATAGGTGACTGTAAGCTTCCAAGTAATTTGGAAAGAAGCTCTTCTCTTGAAGGAATCTTAGCAAGTTCATTTAATGCGTCTACATCATATAATGTTCCTTCAACCACACCTGCTTTTAATTCAAGGGCTTTTGCATTCTTTGCAAATTTGCAAAGGATTCTTGCCGGAGCTGTTGCATCATCTTTAGAAATAGCGATAGCACTTGGTCCTTCTAAGTGCTCATCTAATGCTGCGAAATCAGTTCCTTCAAAAGCTCTCTTCATCATTGTGTTCTTACAAACTTTGTAGACAACGCCTGCTTCTCTTAACTGTTTACGCATCTCTGTATCTTCTGCAACAGTCAGTCCACGGTAGTCAACAAGGACAACGCTTGTTGCGTCTTTCACGTCCTCTGCAATAGCCTGTACAACTGGTTGTTTTAATTCAACTTTTGCCACGAATGGTGCACCTCCTTGTAGATTTGTAAGTTTACACCGCCGACAGATATAAATGTAAAAAACCTCTATATCCAAAGACATAGAGGTTGATAAGTCATACTTTAGTATCGATCTTTCCTCGGTAGGCGTCCGCATAAAATGTGTTCTTACGCTCTTTCAAGCACCTACTGTCTTCGGCAGTCCTGTAGTATATTATCATATGCGTGTGTTATTGTCAAGAGATTTTTCATTTTCTTTTACAAAAAACTTTGGTATAAAAAAACTCCGTATACAGCATCACATCTGTATACGGAGTTTTTATTCATTATTATCTTGCGGATTAAACAAGCTTCATTGGGTTGATTTTTACACCAGGTCCCATTGTTGAAGTAAGTGTTACGCTCTTAAGGTACTGTCCCTTAACTGCTGCAGGTCTTACTTTGTTAATCGCATCAATAAGCGTCTGGAAGTTGTCTGTAAGCTGTTCTTCAGTAAAGCTTGCTTTACCTACTGGCACATGGATAATGTTTGTCTTATCAAGTCTGTACTCGATCTTACCAGCTTTGATTTCCTGGATAGCTTTTGTAACGTCCATTGTTACTGTACCAGCCTTCGGGTTTGGCATTAATCCCTTAGGTCCAAGTACACGTCCGAGACGTCCAACAACACCCATCATGTCTGGTGTAGCTACTACTACATCGAATTCAAACCAGTTTTCATTCTGGATCTTAGGAATAAGTTCTTCTCCACCTACGAAATCTGCTCCGGCTGCTTTAGCTTCTTCAGCTTTGGCATCTTTCGCAAATACAAGAATACGAACCTTTTTACCAGTTCCGTGTGGCAGAACAACTGCTCCACGAATCTGCTGGTCAGCGTGACGTCCGTCACATCCAGTTCTGATATGAGCTTCAATTGTCTCATCGAATTTTGCTGTTGCAGTCTTTTTAACTAATGATACTGCGTCTGCTACATCGTAGAGTGTTCCTCTGTCGATTGTTTTCGCAGCTTCAACGTATTTCTTTCCTCTTTTCATTCTATAAACCTCCTAGTGGTATTGTCGGGATAACCCTCCCACATTAATCTTCATCAATTATTCTGTTACAGTTACACCCATAGAACGGCATGTACCTTCTACCATGCTCATAGCGCTCTCGATTGTAGCAGCATTCAGGTCTGGCATCTTTGTCTTAGCGATTTCCTCAACCTGAGCTTTTGTGATTGTAGCAACTTTTGTTTTGTTAGGTACACCTGAACCAGATTTGATGTTGCAGGCCTTTTTGATCAGAACTGCTGCCGGTGGTGTCTTTGTGATGAAGCTGAAACTTCTGTCATTGTAAACTGTGATAACTACAGGGATGATCATATCTCCCTGATCTGCAGTCTTAGCGTTGAACTGTTTTGTAAATTCAACGATGTTTACACCGTGCTGACCAAGAGCAGGTCCAACCGGTGGTGCCGGAGTAGCTTTGCCGGCTGGGATCTGTAATTTAATATAACCTTCTACTTTTTTTGCCATTTCAATTACCTCCTTGTGGTGATGGCGGGGAACATACAACGCCCCTCCCACTTACTGTTACATTTTCTTAACTTCTGCGAAACCAATTTCAACCGGGGTCTCGCGGCCGAAGAGCTCAACATTAATAGTAAGGCTCTGCTTCTGCATGTTGATAGACTGGATTACACCAACCGTATCTGCCCATGCTCCAGCGATTACCTGGACTGTGTCGCCCTCCTCGTAGTCCATGACTACTTCCTCTCTCTGGATTCCCAGAGGAGCCATCTCCGCATCTGTAAGCGGCACCGGCTTAGATCCAGGTCCGACAAATCCTGTCACACCTCTTGTATTACGAACAACGTACCATGTATCATCGTTCATAATCATGTGTATCAACACATAGCCTGGAAACATCTTTTTCTGAGATACTTTCTGGACACCGTTCTTCATCTCAACAACGTCTTCCAGCGGTACTCTTACTTCAAGGATCTGATCCTCAAGATGTCTGTTCTCGATTGTCTTATCAATGTTGGCTTTTACTTTGTTCTCGTACCCTGAATAGGTATGAACTACGTACCATTTTGCCTCTGACATAATCTCACCTTTCTTGTCCGTTTTGAGTTATTTAATTAATAAATCTACTCCGTACTGGGCGAAAAAATCTACAACTGCGATAATCGCTCCCAGGACCACGGATACAGAAACAACCGCTGCCGTCTCTTTTGCAACTGTCATCTTGTCTGGCCATACGATCTTCTTGAACTCTCTGTTCAGACCTTTGAACCAGCTTTCTTTCTGAGTTTTCTTACCACTCATCGACATTCACTCCTTCTTGCGGCGATTATTTTGTCTCTTTGTGCAATGTGTGTTTCTTACAGAATCTGCAGTACTTCTTGGTTTCCATACGTTCCGGATGAGATTTCTTATCCTTTGTCATGTTGTAGTTACGCTGCTTGCATTCTGTACACTCCAATGTGATTCTTGTACGCACAACTTCCACCTCGCTTTATATTCTTAGTTAACGTGTTTCGTGGCAGCTTGCGATGCTGCCCGATTTTAGGCATAAAAAAAAAGCCTACTTCCATTCGCCCGAATATCGTATCATATCCAGGCTTAAAAAGCAAGCTTTTTCCTATATTATTTGCATTTTTTTGAAAGAACTTTTTGGGAATAAATCTACTGCAGCTGCTTATACCAGATATTTCCAGGATTGACAGAACGCAGCTGATAACTTCCATTCTGATACACAAATTCGGCGCTCATCTGCGAACTTCCGTCTGCATCTTCTACGCCATCACCTGTTTCTGACACAGACCGGCTCTCATTTTTATTTTCTTCTTTAAAAGTAACTTTATAATCATAGGACAACGTTCCCCTGACCACTCCTGTTACACCGCTGATCACATATTTTCCTTCATAATTATCAAGTTTTACTTCTTTCATTATATAACCGTCTCCGGAACCGAGCTGCTTCTTCAGGTCATTATAGAATTCTTTGTTCTCTTTTTTGCAGGAAGAATCCTTCTCAAACAATCCTGCTACTTCAGAGAAAGATTTGCCTGCCTTCGCAGCTTTCACATATGCGTTCAGGATGTCCTGCATCTTTCTGTTAAATTTCTTTTTCCCATTTTCTGATATTTTCATCTTGGAAATCGTCGCATTTCCTTTATCTGACGCCCGGAACCCGGACCGGTACATCCGGAAGCACGGAACTTTTACCTTGATCTTATGTTCCCCTTCAATCAATGACACTTTGTATTGTTCCAGATTGTCAAAGTCATCTTTCAGCTTAGAATCCTCCGTCAGTTTTATATCATCGATCCAGGCTTTTGAACCTGCCGGAAGATAGAGATTAAAGTCATTTGCTACTATCTCGTCTGATGATACTTTCCAATCAGTAAAAAAAAGAAAGTTTCGTTTCTTCTGTTTTTGAACAATAAGCGTCTTCGTCTTTTCTTTGTTATCTTCTGTCTTATATGCAACGGTAAATGCACGCTGCTTTCCGCCGGATTCTACCTCTGTCTGACGATTTTCCTTTGTCTCTTTTATTTCATAACCGGAAATCCCTGTAACCGCATTTTTCTTCATATAACTTACATATTCATCCTGCGTTACATATCCGTTTTCCGGAAGATCTGACAAGCGCCCTGCCTTCTTCCAGTTTTCCTGCATGTACGCCTTACAATAGCGCTCTGCCACCGCCTCCGGACGACCGTGATATACTTCTATAATACAGAATGCAGCAACTATAAGGATCCCTGCTGCAATTCTTTTTATTGCTTTCTTCTGTCCGGTTGTCATATCTGACCAAGAACGTTTATCCCGGATAAATTGCGGCACACGGCTCGGATCTTTCCCTTCTTTTTCCCGCTTTATCTTCTTTTCTTTCCGCTTTCTCTCCCAGGACTGAAGAATTTCTTCATATGCATCTTCTTCCGGAACATCTTCATAGTCCTTTTTCTTCTTGATGAAATCTCCGATATCTCCTGTGAACATACGTGTCGGCTCATCTGTCTCTTCTTTGCTGTCCTCTCCGATCATTCTGGTCGGTTCTTCAACCGGTTCTTCTTCCGGAGTTTCATTCTCTTTCAGATCCTGTTCTCTCAGCTTGATCTTCCTGTGAAGTTCCTGTTCCAATTCTTCCCGCGTCACTTCTTCGATCATATGGCTCAGATTCTCCGGAATTGTGAGCTGCTTTTTCAGACCATCATTTTCTTCCGGTTCTTCGCTCCACTCTGGTTCGAATAATTTCTTCGCTTCATCAATTACTTTCTCCGATTCCTCTGCTATCTCCTGATCGGAAAATTCTACCTTCCGGGCTTTTTCCAGTCCTTCCAGATCATTATATAATGTTTCCTCTTTTGATTCGGGAAGACGCATTCCACAATAATTGCAGAAACGAGCATCATCTGGATTGTCAGACTTGCAATTCGGGCATTGACGCATAAGCATTCCTCCTTTTCAAATCACAGCCGGGCAGCCATGCCTGCTTGCCGTTTTTTACTTCTTGCATTATAACACTAACTTGAAATTCTAGCACTTATTCTCCTGCTGTTTTTCAAAATCCTGTAAATCTTATGTCAAAAAATGTCAAAAAATCCGGCAGGCCTCACAAAAGCCGCCGGATTTTACTGTTAACTTTATCTACACTTAGAATAATCCTGTGATCCTTCCTTCATCATCCACGTCAATTCTTTCTGCTGCCGGAACCTTCGGAAGACCAGGCATCGTCATGATGTCTCCTGTCAGGGCTACAATGAATCCTGCCCCCGCAGAGACTTTCAGGTTGCGGACTGTAATGTCAAAGTCTTTCGGTGCTCCAAGTTTCTTCGGATCATCGGTCAGACTGTACTGTGTCTTCGCCATACAGATCGGTGCGTTGCCGAATCCAAGATCCGTCAGCTGTTTTACCTGCTTCTGGGCTGCTGCCGTAAGTACTGCTTTATTACCGCCATAGATCTTCTGCACGATCTGATCCAATTTATCTTCGATCGTTCCTTCAAGTTCATATGCATAATGGAAATCACCTGGTTCCTCACACAGACGTACCACTTCTTCTGCAAGCTTCAGACCGCCTTCGCCGCCCTTTGCCCATACTTCGGAAAGTGCCACGTTTACTCCGACCTCTTTACATTTCTCCTCTACAAGATCCAGTTCCGCTTTGGTATCTGTCGGGAACGCATTGATCGCAACAACACATGGAAGTCCATATACGTTCTTAATATTATCCACATGTTTCATTAAGTTCGGAATTCCATTTTCTAATGCTTCCAGATTTTCTTCATTCAGATCCGGTTTTGCAACGCCGCCGTTATACTTGAGAGCTCTTACAGTTGCTACGATCACGACTGCATCCGGTTTGATTCCTGCCATACGGCATTTGATATCCAGAAATTTTTCTGCCCCTAAGTCTTCTCCGAATCCTGCTTCTGTGATCGCATAATCTGCAAGCTTCATTGCCATTCTGGTCGCCGTCAGTGAGTTGCATCCGTGCGCGATATTGGCAAATGGTCCGCCATGCACGATTGCAGGTGTATGCTCCAGTGTCTGTACCAGGTTCGGTTTCAAAGCATCTTTCAGAAGTGCGCACATCGCACCTTCTGCATGCAGGTCATGTGCTGTTACCGGTTTTTGGTCTGCGATCTTGCCATAAGTATAACCAACAATAATCTTTCCGAGTCTTTCTTTCAGATCTGCAATATCCTTCGAGAGGCAGAGGATTGCCATGATTTCAGAAGCAACAGTGATATCATAGCCGTCTTCTCTCGGCACACCATTTACCCTTCCGCCAAGTCCGTCTGTGATGAAACGGAGCTGACGGTCATTCATATCCACACATCTCTTCCATACAATTTTTCTTGGATCAATATTCAGGTCATTTCCCTGATAGATATGGTTATCGATCATTGCTGCCAGTAAGTTATTCGCAGCTCCGATCGCATGAAAATCTCCCGTAAAATGAAGATTGATATCCTCCATCGGAACAACCTGCGCGTATCCTCCGCCTGCAGCTCCTCCCTTCATACCGAATACAGGTCCAAGAGATGGCTCACGAAGTGCCACCATAGGCTTTTTCCCCATTCTCTGCAGGGCATCTGCAAGACCTACCGTGGTAGTTGTCTTACCCTCTCCTGCCGGTGTCGGATTGATTGCGGTCACAAGAATCAGCTTCCCGTCTTCTTTATCTGATTTCTTTAAAAAATTATAATCAATCTTTGCTTTATACTTTCCATACTGTTCCAGATATTCTTCTGGAATTCCTGCTTTTTCTGCCACCTTTGTGATAGGCTCCATCATACATTCCTGTGCGATCTCAATATCTGTTTTCATCATTCATTTCCTCCTGATCGTATGTTGTCTTTCTGAATTCCCGGTCCTTTTCATACAACACTACCGGTTCTTCTGTATCCGGTGTTGTAAAAAAAGGACAACACTCATCCCATTTAGGATAAATGCTGCCCAGACGGTCGGCTTCTACCAAGTATCTGATTTCCCTGTGGTACTCCACATTATCCGTCAGTCATCAGATCTTCTCTTTGTCTTTTACTATATTATAAGGATGGAAAATTGTCAATCCGGAAAATTCACCTGCATCATCCGGATGCTCGTAACACAGTCTTTATTTTTCATCTTTTTTAATAACTGTAGACTTTTTCCCCATGTGATATTCTTTTCCCTGCGCCCGCATGATACTTCTTGAAATCACATCTACAATAATAAATCCGAATGCAATACCAAGACACGTTTCGAGCAATACCCGTGCATGTTCTGCTGCCATTGAAAAATTTCTGCTGACTACACCATACATCAGATAATACAGCCTTGCTCCCGGCATCAACGGAAAGACCGATGCGGTCAGGAAGACCGTGGACGGCGCATGATCGATTCTCGACATAATAAATGTATATCCTGCAACAAAACAGGACGCAGCTACTATTGCGGAAAAATTATTCGGATACCATGCATACACCAGTAAATATATCCCCCATGTCAGAAATGCCCCGACACCGGAATACAGGATTTTCTTTCCCCGTATTTTGAACCAGCTTGCATAACCGATACAGCCTATCGTACAGGAAATCAGCTGAATCCCGGTATTTTTATTCACATCAAATCCTTCTGCCGATATATTTCCCATCAACAGCATTGCAAGTGCGATCCCGGAAGCAATGCCAAACGCACCAAGCATTGAATTCATTACTTCCAGTGCTCCGGATATAAAGTTTCTCTGCATCACATCACGTATCCCATTGATCACACCAAGTGCACTGACTAACAGCATGATAATTCCTATCATGATACGGTCCGAATGATCTCCCAATCCGATCCTGGCAGCACTGATGATCACAACCTCCGATAAGAATGCAAGGATCAGATTGTAGATCATCGGGTTGCCCTCCCGCTTACCAAGCCATCTGCCTGCCAGAACGATCATCAGGCAGACAATCAATGCAACAACTGCATCCTGCATATCTCCACCGAAGAATACGGTAAACGCCGTTCCACCTGTAATCTGTGCGATTCCTGTGATCAGTTCACTCTGATCCGGCCGTGCCATTACTTTTTTATAGCGCCTGACCAGCTCTTTATCATCCGGATTATATGCACAGACATACCGTGACAGGGCATTCAGATAATTCAGCCTGTCGTAATCCGCCCCTGTAGACTCTATATGCCTGATCTGTGTGAGAATCTCACCTTCCGGCGACTCCACCGTCACCTGTATATTACTTGGAATCACATATACATCATATTTTACGAAACCATAGCTCTTATACATACGGTACAGGCTGTCTTCTACCCGGAAAATTTCCGCCCCGCACTGTAACATTGCTTCTCCTATATTCAGGATTCCCTGTACTAACTTTTCATAATTCATGGATTTCAATTATTATTTCTTTCCACCGATCAGCGGAAGATTCAATGCGCTTTTACCGATATGATATTCTCTCTTCATTGCATGCATGATACTTCTGGATGCCACATCTACGATGATAAATCCGAATGCAATTGCAAGGCAGGTCGCCAGAAGAATAATCGTCTCATCAAAAACCATCTGCGGATCCTGGCTGACACACCCGTACATTACATAGTACAGATTCGGTCCTGGGATCAGCGGGAATACCGATGCAGTCAAAAAGATGGTTGAAGGTGCTTTATTTACTCTGGACATGATAAATGCATAAAATCCAACAAATCCTGCTGCAATCATGGTTGCCAGGAAGTTACTCGGTTTTACTGCGTATACTGCAACATAGATTGCCCATGTAAAAAATGCTCCGATACTGTTATACCATACCTGTTTTCCACGGATCTTGAACCATAATGCAAATCCCGTACACGCAACCGTGCAGGAGAGCAGCTGAATCGGTACACTGTGATTCAGGATAAAATGATCGGAATATCCCTCATGGAATAATATGATCGCCAGACCAATTCCAAATGCAATTCCCGCTGCTCCAAGGAACGAATTCATAATATTAATGAATCCGGAAATGAAGTCTCTCTGAAGAAGATCCCTGATTCCGTTCGTTGTACTCAATCCGCTGATCAGAAGCATGACGATACCGATCATAATACGGTCCGGATGCTCTGCAATTCCCATCTTCAAAGCTCCGATAATAATCACTTCTGATATAAACGCAAGAATACCATTGTAAACCAGTAAGTTGCTTTCACGCTTCGCAAGCCAGTCACCGACTGCAACGATCATCACCGATACTATAAATGCAATGACCGCATCCCAGAGGTTACACCCGAAAAATACAGCAAATCCTGTTCCACCCATGATTCCTGCCGCATATCTTGTGATACGCTTCTGTGGTTCACGATTGATAACTTCCAGATACTTCTCACGCATCTCATTTTCATCCGGTGTATGCTGACAGACATATCTGCACAGATTATTCAGATAATCCAGCTGGTCAAAATTCGGCTCCGACGACTCGATATGACGTATCTGTGTAATAATCTCGCCTTCCGGTGTCTCCACCGTCACCTGTATATTACTCGGAATGACAAATACATCCGATCTCTTAAATCCATAGCTTCTGCACATGCGGTAAAAGCTGTCTTCCAAACGGAAATTCTCTGCACCACTTTGAAGCATCGCTTCTCCGATGTCCAGGATCCCCTGTACAATCTTGTTATAATTCATCTTTTTTACCCCTTGTTTTCCTTCATAAAATTACCATTTCCTAAATCTAACATTTGAATCATATCATGGATTTTCTATAAGTCAACATAATTATTGTAAAATGTAATAACAGTTTGTAATACCAGTCTTAGAAGCTCTTATATTTGCAGCTTTTAATATTTCCTTTGAAATGCGAATCCCCTGACTATTCCCCCACGTTTTTACTTGTGCCTGCATAAAGTAACCTCCTTCGTTTTTTCTAGAGTATCCACCGGTAAAACCAACGAACAGATTCGGAAAACTTTTGATTCCAGAAAAGCTGAATTATTAAATCGATTTTGTGTTTAATCCCGGTTCTTATTATACACAAACATCCAAAGCGCCATCGCACATATGATCACATATCCCAGCACGCTATACCTATCCGGTACCTGTCCGAACAGAAAGAAGCCCAGAATCGTCGAAAAGATGATCTGCGAATAATCATAAATGGATATCTCTTTCGCCGGTGCATGATAATAAGCCGCCGTGATTCCGAACTGGCCGCCTGCAGCCGCAAGTCCCGCACCCAGAAGTGTTAAGATCTGCAGGCCGCTCATCGGATGAAAATCCAGAAGCAGATATGGCAGTGTAACCACACACGAGAATCCTGAAAAGAAGATTACAACCGAAGAACCTTTCTGTCCTCTCTGCCCCAGGATACGCACCATCGCATAAGCAATACCTGCGCAGATCCCGCCGCACAGTCCGATCAGTGACGGTACCAGTGCCATATTCGTAAATGTCGGTTTGATTACAAATAAGCTTCCGATGAATGCACCCGCAACCGCCAGTGCCTGTGCCGGACTCATCTTTTCTTTCAGCAATAAAAATGAAAAGATAATTACAAAAAACGGCGACATCTTATTCAGCATCGATGCATCCGACAGCACCAGATGATCCACCGCATAGAAATTACACAAGATTCCCACCGTACCGAATGTCGCACGCAGAATCATATATTTCAGATTTCCCTTTTCGATTTTGAATCCATCCTTACTTCTTATGATCATGATCAGCGCAATAAAAAAAGCTACCAGATTTCTGAAAAAGCTCTTCTGTACCGAAGGCAGATCACCGGATAACCTTACGAAAGCATTCATGAATGCAAATGATAACGCCGATAATGTAATGAAAAATATTCCTTTGTATCTGGAATTCATAAACTTACACTTCCTTATGATTTATTTCTTTATATCTTACGTTATATCATTTATCTTACCACGAAAAATTTTAACTGTGAATATATCCGACAATTGGACTTGATTTTGTACAACTTGCTACAATTCTTTTACATTGTCGCATTCTCCCATAAACACACCTATCTGTTGATAGAATTTCAACTACAGATATGCTAAAATATTTTTGGATAATGAAAGGAGAAATGTAACATGAGACCCCTCGAGACATTTATCGAACAACGCAAAGAACGCTTCGTCAGAAACAGTCTGATGTCTGACGAATTTCTGGATTTTGTTAATAAAAATATGAAACCAATAGAGAAACAGATGTCCTATTATCAATGTGCCATCATGGAAGTAGAGACGAAATTCAAAGTATTAAACGAACAGTATTCCCTGGAATATGACCGCAATCCGATTGAGGATATCAAATCCCGTGTCAAATCCATGGAAAGCCTGATCAAAAAGATCCGTAAAAAAGACATACCTCTCACCCTTTCTTCTATTGAAGAAAATATCCATGATATTGCCGGTGTCCGTGTCATCTGCTCTTTTCCGGATGATATCTACATGCTTGCGGACTGTTTGCTTTCTCAGGATGACATCACACTTCTTGAGAAGAAAGACTATATCAAAAATCCAAAACCGGGCGGATACCGCAGCCTTCATCTGATTGTCAGTGTACCAATCTTTTTACAGGACGGGAAACGTAACATGACTGTAGAAGTCCAGCTTCGTACGATTGCCATGGATTTCTGGGCAAGCCTGGAACATAAGCTGCGTTACAAGAAAGATATCCCGGCTGACAAAGCAAAATATCTGGAGGATGAGATGCTTGCCTGTGCACAGATCAGTGCCGACCTGGATATGCGTATGCAGAACGTCCGTGATGTAATTGCTGAGAATGCTAAACCAGACGAACAGTCTTTATTATTAAAAGATTTGTCATAAAAAGACATATTGAAAAATGCGCCAAAAAAGCACTGCGAAATTTGGTAATATTTCACAGTGCTTTGCCATTACGATATTCTAAAGTGCCCGACAATATCCGTTCTCTCCTGCAGGATATCTTCCTCATAATTCTTCTGATACGGATCATTATGATGAATCACATATGGTACACCTTCCACATTCCGTCTGTCAGAAATTACCCCGATATGATTCTTGAACACTACAATGTCGCCGCCCTGCCATTGTTCAATATCATTTACATCCATGGTCAGACTGGTCGCTGTATGTTCAAAATATATTCTCAGGTTCTTTACTCTTCGGAAATCAATATTTTTATCCGGCTCATCGATATCATAATCCTTCGGATTCGTTCTGATATCTTCGTCTACCAGTTCCCGCAGATCATATCCGCTTTTCTTAAGCGCATATCCGACAACATCTGTACAGACACCATATCTGTCATCCGGATAACCGGTCTGATAATATCTGCTCTTGTAAACCGGCCGCTTCTTCACATAAACCAATGCATTCTTCAAAATATCGGTCTGATCATCCGTACCGTCACCATCTTTATCCACACTGCTATGATACGGTGTGATCTCTGTGCCGTTGTATTCATTCTTTGGCCGGTCTGTCTTCGTCAGTCCTACCACATCACGTTCTGCCAAAAATCCGCCAAGGGTCAGCCAGATGATAATAGCGATTGGAACTAAGATTCGGAATTTCATCTTTCTTGTCTTATGATGAAATACAATCATTCCTGCAAACGCACCAAATGCACCGCCGACAAACGCAATCCCTATCAGCACTGCCTCTTTGATCCTCCACTGATGATGCATTGCTTTCGCTTTATCCGTTCCATATAAAATGAATGCAATAATATTTACTGCAACGAGATAATAGGATATCGGTGTCGCCGCTGTAAGTAATTCTGCCATCTTCTGCTCCCCTCCTTCATATCTCCATTGTATCTTACCTTTGGTTCGCTTTCAATCAGAAAACAGATAATTTTCTTCATCAACTATATACAAATACACGCCTTTCATCTATACTCTCTTCTACATCACAGTCTGATACAAGAGCACCATGAGCGGCATTGTCACAATGGATAATAATGTCGTCATAACATTGATCGCACTGGCATATTTCGAATCATTTCCATACACCTGACACATCTGTGTGATCGTTGAAGCAGACGGTGTGATCACCGCAAGAAATACGATAAGCAGTAATTTCTTTCCATACGAATGTATGTTCACAAGCCCGCTTATCTTTAAAATCATCAATGATATCACAGGTATCACGACCAGTCTCAGAAATGAAATAAAATACACTTTCACATTTTCAAATATACTCTTCAGATTCATCTCTGCGATCAGCATCCCCGTTACGATCATACTTGCCGGACCGATCATACTGCCCACAGAACTTAAGGTCTGATTTACAATTTCCGGAAGCCTGATCCTGGTAAAAAACAGCACAACTCCGGCAAATACCGAGATCATATTGATATTGAATACAATCTTTTTCCAGTCCCACTTTCCTTCCCGGCTGATCGTATTCTTGCCATGCGTCCACAGAAATACCAATTGGACACTCATGAACACACAACCGTATAATACCCATTCTTTTCCCAGAATAAAAGTCACCAGCGGTACGATCAAATTGCCCGAATTCGAATAATAGATGGATGTCATCTCTACTTCATTTAGTTTCAATACCTTTCCAACACCCCACACTGCTGCCAGTAATATAACCTGTAATAATACCGACGCTGCAAATACCAGCAAAAGTTCCTTCACTTTTTCACTCGTATAATCCACCTGAAATGCATTGATGATCACACACGGGATAACAAGATATAATACAATTTTAGAAATAACTTTGCTGTCATCTCCCTTTAACAATCCTGTCTTTACAATAATATATCCCATCAGGATCATAAGAAACAGTTCTGCGATCTGTTCCATTAAAAGTATACTGATTTCCATAATAATCTCTCTTTCCTTTTACAGTCCTACCGAAAATCATATACACTTTCCTGATGATTGTCAATCTCACAAAAACCTGACATCCTTCTATTAATCATACTTATATTGACATGTTATTTATCATTCGTATATTGATTCCTTCTATCTATAAGGCTATAATAATGTTTATAAAAATATAAAACAGGCAGTATAAAATACAGGGAGGAACTTAAGATGAGATACAAGAATATTATTTTTGACTTTGGAAATGTAATCGGAAAATTTAAAGGAGACTATATCCTGGGGAAATTTGCTTCTACACCGGAAGATTATAATATTCTTGCTGATGCCATTTTTAAAAACTGGGTAGCTTTAGATGCCGGAACTATCGACTATGACCAGAATGCCGAAGATACGATTGCAGAACTTCCGGACCGTCTGAAAGATACTGCCCGCGATTTTTTCGAGAACTGGTTCCAGTATGTCGATCCGCTTCCTGAAACATGGGAATTCATCAAAGAGTTAAAAGCCCGGGGAGTTCCGATCTATCTGCTTTCCAACGCTTCTACCAGGTTTGCAGAACGTGCACCGGAAGATTATCCGATCCTGAAAGAATTCGATGGCATCGTCTTCTCTGCACCTCTAAAGATGGCAAAGCCGGGACACGATATTTATTACCATCTGTTCAATAAATATGACCTTCTACCAAGTGAATGCTTCTTCATCGATGATACGGTGGAAAATGTCATTGCAAGTAAAGAACTTGGAATGGAGAGCATCTTGTTTACGGGAGATATTGAGGCCGTTAAAAGGGCAATTGAGTTTTAATCAATTGCCCTTTCTTTAATAAACGCTTCTCAATCCCGTTACAGATACGCTTTACCATTGCCGCAACCATATTGACGGCTGTCGACACCGCACCGAGAATGATCAGAACTGAAATGAGAAGTGTCATAAATCCACTTCCGGATGTTATGTAAAAAAACACTTGATTTTTAGCTTTTCGTTCGGTATAATTCATATTCGGACAAAAAAATAAGATAATTTTGGTTTAATTGGAAACGACACAAGTGTATGCTTGATTAACGAACAACACAAGTGTCTTTTTTGTACCCATTTTTAAATATTTCATAAAAAGGAGAACAAAAATTATGCCAAAAACTTTATTTCAAAATGTTATTTTTACACTGATGATGTCTTTTCTGATGGTATACGTCATGATCTGCTACAATATTTGCCTGAATGTGGGAGGAATGAGCAACGAAGTATTCCTGATGGCTTTCGGCGAACTGAAAATCATGTGGCCGGTTGCTTTCGTGCTGGAATTTGCATTCGTTGACAAGCTTGCACATATGCTTGCATTCCGTATCGTTACACCACAGGACAGACCAATCTTCATCACTCTTGCAATCTCTTCTATGATCGTATGTATCATGTGCCCTTGCATGAGTCTTGTTGCAACGATTCTGTTCAAGAACGCAGGAAGTAATGTGATTGCTACCTGGTGTCAGACAACATTCATGAACTTCCCAGTTGCTTTCTTCTGGCAGATCTTCTACTGCGGACCATTCATCCGTCTGATCTTCAGAAAGATGTTTCCTGAGAAAGAAAACGTTGCCGCTTCCGCTGTAACCGAATAATTGATACAAAAAAACCGAGCCTGTTTCTATACAGTGCCCGGTTTTTCTTTCTTCTTATTCTGTTCTTCCTGTCTATACAAAAAGCAATGCTATATTCAGCCCTGTTACAATCACAGCAATCACCAGAAGCAAAAAATTCAAACGTCTGCTGTTCGCATATTTTCCCATTACTTTTTCAGATGAGGTCAGATATATCTGTGTAAATATTGTAATCGGAAGCTGAATCGCAAGCAGCATCTGGGAATATATCAGACCTTTAAACGGCTGGCTGATAAACAGGATGACAACCGCTGCCAGAATCATCGTCAATAAAATGCCAGCTTTCGTCTCTTTTGTCTTCATGTCATATGGCTGATTAAAGATCCCGGAAAAAATCGTTCCACCTGCCATTCCAGCAGTGATACTCGATGAGATACCGGCCAATAACAGTGCCAGTGCAAAGACTACCGTCGCCGCATTTCCCATCAAAGGCGACAGCATCTTTCCTGCAACTGTCAAATCATCAATCTGCCTCCCATTTCCGCCCTGATAAAGCGTAGCTGCTGCCATCAGAATCATGGCACTGTTGATCGCCCATCCTATGATCATGGAAAATAATGTATCTTTAAATTCATATTTCAGCTGCTGTTTGATCACGGAATCATCTTCCAGGTTCCACTGTCTGCTCTGGATGATCTCCGAATGTAAGAACAGATTGTGCGGCATTACCACCGCTCCTAATACACTTAAGATCACCGGCATACTTCCCGCTGGAAACGAAGGTTTCACCCATCCGACTGCGGCTACTCCCCAGTCGATCTTCGCAATTCCTATTTCAAATAAGAAAGAAAATCCAATCAGCGATACAAATATGATGATCAGCTTCTCAATCCTTTTATAAGCATTCGTAAATGCACATAAAAGGGAAACTGCAAGAATCAACATACTTCCTATTTTTATTGGTATCCGAAACAGCATCTGCAATGCGATTGCACCACCCAGCATCTCTGCCATCGCAGTTGCTACTGCCGCAAGCATTGCCGACAGAAGAATAATATTCTTTAACAGCCTTTGGATATATCTGCTTGCCGCCTCCGAAAGGCAAAGTCCCGTTGCAATTCCTAAATGTGCTGCATTGTGCTGCAATATGATCAGCATGATGGTCGATAACGTCACCATCCACAATAGCTCATATCCGAATCCGGAGCCCGCCGCAATATTCGAAGCCCAGTTTCCAGGGTCTATGAATCCTACTGTTACCAAAAGGCCCGGTCCCAGATAACGTAAAAAATTAAATGTCTTATTCTTTGATTGATTTCGGAATTTTTTCTTCATATATAAAGAACTCCTTTACTAAAAAGAATCTAGGTTAGTTATAGCTAACCTAGATTCTACTTAGTATTTATTTCTTTGTCAATTCATTATATGAATATCATTTCTCATTTAGAAGCAAAACGCTGAAAAATCCGTCCTCACAGGTTAAATAGCTCTTGTGTATTTCTTCAGCCACTCCTGCTCTTCCTCGTTCAGGTAAGGAGCAATCACTTCGTATACTTTTGCATGATAATCATTCAACAGTTTCTTGTCTTCCTGTGTCATAATATCCGGATTGATCGCATCCAGATCCATTGGAATCAGGGTGATTGCTTCGAAGTACATGAACTGACCATATTCATTCAATGTTCCTTTGCAGGTCAACAGTTCGTTCTCCAGACGGATTCCGTGAGATCCTTCAATATAGATTCCAGGCTCATCTGTGATGACCATGCCTTCCTGTAATACTTCTGTCTCACCCTTACGATATTTCCAGCGGAAACCTGCAGGTCCTTCGTGGATGTTCAGAAGGTATCCGACTCCGTGTCCTGTACCATGGTTGAAGTTTAAGTCTCTGTCCCAGAATGGTTTTCTTGCAAGGATGTCAAGAATCATACCGGTAGAACCTTCCAGGAATTTTGCACTGCCAAGCTGTAAGTTACTGATCGCAACCAATGTGAAGTGATCTTTCATGATCTGCGGAACTTCGCCGAGTGCGTAAGTTCTGGTTACATCTGTGGAACCTTCATAGAATCCAGCTCCTGTATCCGTTAAGAATAACTGTCCTTCTTTTAACTCTACATCTGTCTCCGGTGAAGATGTGTAGTGTACGATCGCACCATGCTCTCCAAATGAAGAGATTGGTTCAAAGCTTGGACGGATAAATTTGCCCATCTCAGCCCGGAATTCATCCAATTTATCAGATGCGCTCATCTCTGTGATCCTCATCTTGCCAACATTTTCTTTCAGCCATTTCATGAATCTTACATGCGCAACACTGTCTTTGATCTGTGCCTTGCGGATGTTCTCGATCTCAACCGGGTTCTTGATCGCTTTCATGAGAATTGCCGGATTTCTCTTTTTTACTGTCTTAACATTTTCAGGAATATTGTTGAACAATGCATAATTCAGTTTTCCAGGATCGATCATTGCAACCACATCACTGCCAAATTTCTTCACGTCTTCGTAAATGTCGTTGTATGGGTGTAAGTTTACGCCATCTTTTGCAAGTTTGGCTTTTAACTTGTCATCTAATTTTCTCTCATCGATATACAGCTCGAAACTGTCCATTGTGATGATTCCGTAAGATAATACCAGTGGGAAGAAGTCTATATCATTTCCACGGATATTTAACGTCCAGCAGATGTCGTCGATCGTAGATACAACGTGCACATTGGTTCCTGCTTCTTTCATCTCTTCACGGATTCTTGCAAGTTTGCTTGCAACAGTTTCTCCGGCATATTTTACATCCAGATTAAATGCAGGCTCTTCGGATAATACCGGGCGGTCTTTCCAGATCTCATCAATTAAGTCTACCTGATAATTTACTTTTGCATTCTTCTTCCCAGCGATAGCTGCATAACCTTCTCCTTCACCGACAGATACGACTCTTCCGTCGAATCCAAGTGTCTCGCCTTCCTTTAATACCTCTTCAATATATGCATTCATCTCTGGCACACCAGGCTCACCCATTTTCATAAGTTCTACAGTTGTCCCCTCCAACTGTGCTGCTGCCTGGATGAAGTAACGTCCGTCTGTCCAGAGTCTTGCTTCTGTCTTTGTGATCACAGCTGTTCCTGCTGATCCTGAGAACCCTGTAATGAACTTTCTCGCTTTGAAATGTTCCCCAACATATTCACTCTGATGAAAGTCGGCAGTCGGTACTACATACACATCAATGTTCTTTTCTTCCATACACTTACGAAGTGCGGAAAGTCTTTCTGGTACTGTCATGTTTTTGTTCCTCCTTGATATATACAGTGTATTGTTATTATAACGCATTTCTTATCATTAATCTTCTATTAAATCAGATAATTTTTCTTATCTTTCATAAGTAATACTTCTTTTGAATGGATGACAAAAAAAAGACTTTAGAATAGATTTTTCCGAATCCCTTTTAAAGTCTTTTTTGCTAATATTATTCTATTTATTTTTATATCCGTCCGGCTTTTCCAAGCTCCAGCATCACCGGTATAAGCCCTGCAACATCCCAGCCCTCAAAACTGATCATACGTAACGCACGGAATAATAACTTCACCGTCTCAGATTCTTCTGTCTGATCTGCATGATATAATTTTGCTGCAGTCTGGCAGATTACCATCAGGATTGTATTCTTAAATGCTCCGATTTCTTCGGATTCTTTCCACAGATTCTCCATATCATAGTCATCCGTATTGCCACATGGTGCTGCACATGTTACACATCCCGGTGAGACTGTATATTTTTCATTTCTTACCTTTTCTAACATCTCACTCATATCAAAGGTACTTGCCGACCAGTCTCCGGCCATTGTCAGTGCTTCTAAGAATACCCGGTCGGTGCTCTCTGTCTTTTCGTTATTTTCACAGGTTCTTGCAAGCCCGATGACTGCACCTGTCAGTTTCTGCCTGATCTCTTCTGTCATGATTTACCTCTCCTTCTTAGACGGTATCAAAAATATAAATATCATAGAACTCACAAACAGCAAAAATGGATAAAAAAGCTTCGGCATGATCTGAAATGCCGACACACGATATCCCAGTTCACTTGCCGCAGAGATTGCTACCAGCATCTGCGCTCCGTAAGGAATAATCCCCTGAAAAATACAGGAAAATGTATCCAGTATCGAAGCTGCCTTTCTCGGTGTGATCCCATATTCTTCCGCCATATCCTTCGCGATCGGATTCGCCATGACAATTGCCACCGTATTATTCGCCGTTGCAATATCCATCGTTCCGACCAGAAGTCCCATACCAAACTGACCGCCTTTGCGGCCTTTGAATACTTTGTGGATTCCTGCCAGCAATGCATCAAAACCACCATATTCACGGATCAGTGCACACATCGCTGCCACCAGGATTGCCACCATACTCGTCTCGAACATCCCGGAAGCTCCGGAACCCATATTGGCAAGCAGATCTGTCGCCGCAATGTGACTGCCGGCCAGCATAATAATAGAACCAGATACAATCCCAATCAGAAGTACCACGAATACATTGATCCCGATAATTCCTCCTATGAGAACCAGTACATATGGAATAATCTGCACTAAGTTATAACTCTTACTTACCCGTCCTGCAATATCCGTCTGAAATGAAAGAACCAGGATCAATACCAGCGTTGCAATAGCTGCAGGAAGTGCAATTCCAAAGTTCTCCCGGAATTTATCCTTCATCTGACATCCCTGTCCGTTACATGCTGCGATCGTTGTATCCGAAATAAAAGAAAGGTTATCTCCGAACATTGATCCTCCCATAACCGAACCGATGCAAAGTGCCATGTCAAATCCCGAAGCCTTGGATACGGACACTGCGATCGGCGTGATCAATGTAATTGTCCCAACCGACGTTCCCATGGCAACCGACACAAAACAGGCTACCACAAATAATACCGCAACTGAAAATCTTGCCGGAATCAGTGACAACATGAAATATGCCACACTTTCCGCACTGCTTCTTCCTACCACTCCGACAAACGCCCCAGCCGTCAGGAAGATCAGAAGCATTGTAATAATATTCTTATCAGCAAGCCCCTGCGCCATGATTTCCAGCTTCTCGTCAAAACTTATCTTGCGGTTCTGCAGGCATGCCACCAGAATCGCTGCAAGAAATGCGATTATGATCGGAACATTATAGAATCCCATCGGAATCTTCATTACATATTCAAATGCGATTCCAAGCCCCAGATAGATACACAAAAATACGCCTATCGGCAGTAATGCTGCCACATTTCCTTTTTTCATTCTTCTTTATCCTCTCATTCCTTTTTTCTTCTAACCGATTCCTCCGAGAACAATTCCAAGGATCAGCACAATAAAACATACCGGTACATAAAAATATTTACATATTGTATAATACTGTTTCGTAAATGGTGTCTCTCTTCCTGTATTAACCTGTTTTTCCACGAATGCCTTACCGCATACCCAGAAGAACATGATTCCTGCAAGCCCGGCTCCAAGCGGACAGATATAGATAGACAGCACATCCATCCAGTCTGACACGATGCCCTGGATCAGCAGGGACACGATCACTCCCACAATTCCCGTAAATGCACATGCCGGCACTCTTCCAAGCTTGAATTTTTCCTGCACCGTAGCGATCGGAGCCTCATACAAGTTGATCAACGATGTCATACCCGCAAGTAATACCGCAACAAAGAAGATGATTGCGATCAGCCATCCTCCCGGCATTCCTTTGATCAGATTCGGGAGAAAGATGAACAATAATCCGGGACCTCCCTGATCCAACTGCGCTCCCGTTGTTGCCATCGCCGGAATGATAACGAGTGCGGCAAGAATTGCTGCAATCGTATCAAATAATGCAACTCTTCCTGCAGAAGCCGGAATGTCCTCTTCATCCGAAAGATAAGATCCATAGATCAATGTTCCATTTCCTGCTACCGACAGGGAAAAGAATGCCTGACCAAGTGCAAAGATCCACGTTGCCGGATCTTTGAATGCCTCTGGATCTACTCTGAAAATATAACGGTATCCTTCACTTGCTCCCGGCTGGAATCCGACATAGATTCCCAGAATCACGAACAATGCGAAGAATATCGGCATCATGATCTTATTTGCTTTTTCAATGCCGCTTCCGACACCTAACATCAGAATCAGCATACAAGCCACAAGCGCAAGTATCTGCCATATATTATTACCAAATGCTGACGCCATCTTACCAAATGCCGCCCCGAATTCATCCACATTTTCAGGCGAAAGTGTTGCTCCTGTAAATGTTCCAACGGCATATCTTAGGATCCACCCCATTACAACCGTATATCCGATCGCCATGGCAAGTGATCCGAATACAGGGATCATCCCCAGTGCTTCTCCGACTTTTCTCTTTCCTTTTTTCTCACAGGCAATTCCAAATGCATCGATTGGACCGGCCTTTGCCGCACGCCCAAAACTCATCTCCCCGATCACTCCCGTCGAACCGATCAGTATTACAAATATAAAATATGGTATCAGAAATGAACCGCCTCCATACAATGATACTCTTGTTGGGAACATCCAGATATTTCCCATACCGACCGCTGAACCGATACAGGCACAGATAAATCCCCATCTGCTGCTAAATGATTCTCTTTTATTCATAATTTTCCCTCTCCAGCCATTGGGGACGGGGTTTTTGGTCTTTTTACTGTCCCTGCCGGCTCAAAATATTCCATACACATGGTAGATTTCTCTATTTTAGCATGATTGCTATAAAAACGTCAAAAAAAAGGGGATATAAACTTATCCCCTTAGTGTCGCTACCATCCTTTTCGGAATTTTGCCTTACTCTTTCAATTCTACCTTAGATTGCATCCAACGCATTCGAAATATCTGCAATCAGATCCTCTTTATCTTCCAGACCAAGACTGATACGAATCAGTTCAGCCGGTACTCCTGCCTCTTTTAACTGTTCATCCGTCATCTGTCTGTGTGTAGACGTTGCCGGATTCAGACAACAGGTTCTTGCATCTGCTACATGCGTCTCGATCGCACCAAGCTTTAATGTCTTCATAAATGTAGACGCTGCTTCTCTTCCACCTTTTAATCCAAACGATACCACTCCACATCCGCCGTTCGGAAGATATTTCTGTGCTCTTTCATAATATTTATTAGAAGGAAGTCCTGGATAGTTCACATATGCTACCTTTGGATGTGCTTCCAGGAATTCTGCGACTGCCTGTCCGTTCTCTACGTGCTTCGGCATACGTACATGCAGGGATTCCAGACCAAGGTTTAAAATGAATGCATTCTGTGGTGACTGCATAGATCCGAAGTCACGCATCAGCTGAGCCGTACATTTGGTAATGAATGCACCTTCTTTGCCAAATTTCTCTGCATATGTAATTCCATGATAGCTTTCATCCGGTGTGCAAAGTCCCGGATATTTGTCTGCATGTGCCATCCAGTCAAAGTTGCCGCTATCTACGATTGCACCGCCAAGTGCAGCTCCGTGTCCGTCCATATATTTTGTAGTCGAATGAGTTACAATATCTGCTCCCCATTCAAACGGCCTGCAGTTGACTGGTGTCGGGAATGTGTTATCTACGATAAGCGGCACACCATGTGCATGTGCCACTTTGGCAAATAATTCGATATCCAGTACGGTCAGTGCCGGATTGGCAATTGTCTCACCAAACATTACTTTTGTATTTGGCTTAAATGCTTCATTTAACTCTTCTTCTGTTGCATCCGGTGACACGAATGTTACATCGATTCCCATCTTTCTCATCGTTACATCGATCAGGTTAAATGTTCCACCGTAAATGGATGAAGATGCTACAATGTGATCTCCGCACTCACAGATATTGAACAGTGCGAAGAAATTGGCTGCCTGTCCGGATGAAGTCAGCATCGCTGCCGTTCCACCTTCCATCTCTGCAATCTTTGCCGCAACCATATCATTAGTCGGATTCTGCAATCTGGAATAAAAATATCCTGACGCTTCCAGATCAAATAATTTTCCCATATCTTCACTGGTTGCATATTTGAATGTTGTTGACTGTACGATCGGAATCTGTCTTGGTTCTCCGTTTCCCGGAGTATATCCGCCCTGTACACATTTTGTTCCTATTCTGTATTCGTTCATGAATTTTCCTCCTTGGTGCATGTTTTTTCACGCACTCGCTAAATCATACCTTTTTAGTATACTTTAGCACTATATCGAGGGAATTTCAAGGAAAGATAATAAGACTAATTTATCGTCTTCTCAAATCATACAATGGGTCCTTGCCGAAGAACATGGAAATAAAGAAAAAACCGCCAAACGTCTTGGCATAAGCAGAAGCACTCTATGGAGAATGTTGAAAAAATAAAAAAAGAATCACAAACGGAAGAGGATGAAGGAATATGCCCCTCGTCTAATTGACTGGAAACATATTACTTCATCCTCTTCCACCTGTGATTCTTTTTATTTCATATTCATATTATTTACTCGATCGCATCCGTCTCAATCACAAATTTCACATTACCATCCATCGCTTTATCCTTACCGCTGAATGTATTGTATTTGCAATCTTCTGATGTCAGCACATCGATTCTGTCGATTACATCACCAAGTTCATCTTCTACTGTGCTCTTTAACTTGCTGGTTCCTTCTTTGTCAAATTTTGCCATGCCTTCTGCAAGTTCTTTTGCCCCTGACTGAAGTTCGGAAGCTCCGCTTCTGAGCGCACTGCTGTTGGCTGCAAGTGTTGCAGATCCGGAAGACATTTGGCTTCCCAATGTATTCAGTCCGCTTGCCAACTGATTCGTTCCACTCTGAAGTGTATTGACACCGGCTACTAATGTCGGACTGTTGGATTTCAGTTTATTTGCACCGCTTACCAGGGAATCATTGTATCCGCTTAACTGAGCGAATCCTTTGTTCAGTGCCGTGATTCCCTGAATTGCTGTCGGGAATTGAGCGGATGTCGCATGATTCAATACAGCCAGATTGCTGTGCAGTGTTCCGATTGCACTGTTCAGTCCCTGCATACCTGCATTTAACTGGTCTACACTTCCTGTTAATGTACTTAACTGTCCTGCCTGTGCAAGAACACCTTCCGCATCTTCGATACTCTTCAACTGCTTCTGTAATTCCGGAAGTGCTGCTGCCAGCTCTCCCGAAGACTTCTTCAAAGTATCTGCATTCGTCATGATCGTTGCTGCACCTGCTTTTAAGGAATCTACATCTATTGTCGGCATCTTTGACGTATCAATGCCTGATAACTCCTTGAGATTCTGTACGGAATCTGTAGAAGCTTTTGCGTTCTTCAGTGCACTTATAGAACTCTGTAATTGCTTTGCTTCCTCGGAATTCTTATCTGAGATTCCTGCATACTTCGCTTCCAGTGCGCTTATAGATGCAGCGATCGCATCAGAACTGTTCTTTGCTGTTGTCTTAGCTGTTGCAATTGTCTGATTGTCAGATGCAACTACATCATTGATATTCTTACATGCATTCTCTAATGCTGTCTGCGCTACATTAATATTTGCCAGAGCTTCCTGCATACCATTTAATGTCTGGGCAATTGTTGTAAGCGGTGCCTCGATGCCATTTGCCAGTGTTCCGCTTAATGTCTTAGTCTCTGCCATCAATGTATTGCCGGTTGTTACCATAGCATTTACCTGAGACATCAGACCCTCTACTTCTTTCGTTCCGAGTGCTGCTTTCATCTGTGCTGTTCCTGCTGCCAGAGCCTGGGATGCTGCCTGAAGGTCTTCTGTCGTTGCACCCTTACCATCTGTTGCGGCTTCAAGCTGTGAGATAGCGCTTTGTACCTGCTTCAGTCCTGTACTTAACTGTGTCAGCTGTGAAGCTCCGGCTGCCAGCTGCTTCTCGCCGTCTACATAACTGCTCACACCGTCTGCAAGTGTATTCACACCACTTGTATAATCCTGTACACCTTTGACAACTTTGTTTACACCATTCACATACTCTGTGACGCTGCCATTCAGCTCTCCGTTAGAACCAAGGTATTTCTGGATGCCGGCGTTCAATGTATCAACGCCTTCTGTATAGCTGTTCACACCATCTGCAAGTGTTCCTGCTCCATCTGCAAGTGTATCGGAACCACTTACTAACTGAAGTGCCGCATCCTCCAGATCATCCAGGGCGTTCTGAAGATCATCTACATTTACGATACTGTCCATATCCACATCATCTAACAGATCAGATAATGCAACAGTATAAGTAGAAGACATTGTAAAATCTGTTACATCTGCTTCAATACTTAAGCTTTCCGGAATCGTAACTTTGTCACTTTCTTCACTGCTTAAGTTCAGGCTGTCTTTTAATCCCGGCATTCCGAATCCGACTACGATATTCTTATTACCATCAGAAATGATCTTGCCGTTATCAATTGTTACATTACTGAATGTCTCATTCGGAAGTATCATTCCCGTCATCATCACGAACGGTGTATATACTTCTGTATCTTTTCCGTCCAACGATACATTCTGCTTTTCATTATTCTTATAATCAACGGTAATTTTCAAATGTCCGCTCTTACCCTTTAACTCAGACGGCTTCATCTGTTTTCCGTCCAGATAATAGTTCAGTTTTACTGATACCGGAAGTTTCTTATCTGTCGTTCCCTGATAATAGATGTCCTCACCGTCTGTAGCCCAGGTCAGTTTATCTCCATCTGACGTATATTTTTCATCACCTTTTACATTCTTGATATCGCTCAGTGTACTCTCGTCTTCCAGATCTCCGGATACACTTCCTGAATTCTTAAGCCAGTTGGATACCGTTACTTTATCTGTCTTGCCGCTTGCTTTAGCATTCACATATACCGTCTCTTCTTTATATACCTCGCTGTTCGAAGTTCCATTTGCTGCGAAAGCTGGTGTCACACCCATCATCACTGACATTCCGACTGCTACAGATGCTGCAATTTTTCGTTTCATTTTTCTGTTCTTATTCATAATTCCTGCTTCCTTTCTTAGTTATCATGGATTGTTAATAACAGGTTACTTTGCTTCACTTGTCTGTGCTTTTGCCTTTTTCCCAAGAAATCCGATGGATGTCTTACAGATTAATTTGTCAAATATCATAAACATTGCCGGCAATACCAGAAGAACTACGATCATACTGATAATTGCTCCTCTTGCAAGCAATGTACAGATCGAACCGATCATCTCAACCTGTGAGTAGCAGGCAACTCCAAATGTTGCTGCAAAGAAACTAAGTCCGCTGCTGATAATGGACGGCATGCTTGTTTTATGTGCAATGCTGATTGCTTCCATCTTATCTTTTCCAAGGCTTCGTTCTTTTTGATATCTCGTTGTCATCAGGATCGCATAGTCAACCGTTGCACCTAACTGAATGGCACCGATCACGATACTTGCCACAAACGGAAGGCTGATTCCCTGATAATACGGAATTGCCATGTTGATCATAATTGCAAATTCGATAACTGCCACCAGAATAACCGGCAGTGAAATCGATTTGAAAATAATCAGAATGATCACAAATATCGCTGCGATAGAGATAATATTAACATTAACAAGATCGACATCCGTGACATCCTGCAGATCTTTCATCAGAGGCGCTTCTCCGATGACCATTCCCGTCTTATCGTATGATTTTACAATCTTATCGATCTTTTTAATCTGTGTATTGACCTGATCCGTTGCGGATTCGTATTCTGTACTTACAAATGCCAGTTCATAATCTTTACTCTGCAGCATCTTCCGGACATCCTTTGGAATTATGGAATCCGGTACACTAGGCCCGATAAGTGAACTCATACTGATGGTCCATTTCACTCCTTTTACTTTATCGACCTTATTCAGCATCTGCTGTTTTTCCTTTGCATCCATGTTCTTATCCATCATGATAATATGCATGTTGCTTGCCCCAAAGTCATCCTTTACTTTTGCAATTGATACATTACTGTTCAATGTTGCCGGAAGTGAATCTGCAATATTGTAGTAAATCTTTGTATGGTTATTTCCATAAATTGCTGGAAGTAAAAGTATAAGGAATGCCGCGATCCATACTTTATAGTGCTTTGTGATAAAGGCTGATGGACGATCCATATTACTTAACAGCAATTTGTGTCTTGTCTTCTCGATTGGTTTATCAAATACAAGGATCAGTGCCGGCAGGATCGTTACACAACAGATAACGCCGATCACAACTCCTTTTGCCATTACGATACCAAGGTCACGTCCGAGTGCGAATGTCATAACACAAAGTGCGATGAATCCGGCCACAGTAGTTACGGAACTTCCGACAACCGACTTAAATGTATTGGCAATCGCATGCCCCATAGCTCTGTCTTTCTCACCCGGGAATCTCTTCTTATTCTCTTCATAACTATTCAGAAGGAAGATGGAATAATCCATCGTTACGCCAAGTTGTAATACTGCTGTCAGTGCCTGCGTAATATAAGACGTTTCACCGAATATAATATTACTTCCCAGGTTGTATAAAATCGCAAGCCCTATACTTAGCAGGAATAAAAACGGAACTACAAATGATCCCGATGTAATCTCCAGTACGACCAGGCTTAACAGTGCCGCGATCACTACATAGATCGGAAGTTCTTTCATTGCGATATTCTTAATATCTGTAACGATACCCGTCATACCACTGATAAAACACTGCTTATTTGCGATCTTACGAAGCTGTGTCAGTGCCTCCATGGAATTATCAGATGATGTCGTATCATCAAATAATACCAGCATCATCGTTGCATCTCCATTGATAAATGCTTTTCTTATATCTTTTGGAATCATCTCTGTCGGAAGACTGATATCTGCCACATCGTCATACCAGAGTACATCCTGGACGTGCGGCACTTTTTCAAATTCCTTTTCCAGTTTCTGTACATCCTTCATATCCATATTCTCGACTGCGACCATGGAGAATGCACCCATTCCAAATTCATCTACCAGGATATCCTGTCCTTTTACCGTCTCCAGGTGATCCGGCAGGTAACTCAGCAGGTCATAATTTACTTTTGTTTTTGCGATGCCGATTATTGACGGAACAATTAATAAGACTCCTATAAGCAGCACCAGTATTCTGTGTCGGGCAATCCATTTGCCAACTTTGACCATTCTTTCCATCTCCTCTTATTTTCTTTATGCATTTATTATTATAATCAAAAATGACTAGTAGTCAATATTTTATTTAAATTATTTTTTTATTTCGTTGATAATCTTTATCCATATTGGCGCACCACCAAAAAAAGAAACCGCACATCCCGTGTTGTTTCTTTTTTGTTTCTATTCTATAAATTTGTTATTTCATGCATTTCAAGAGCAGTTTAATGTGCTGCTGCCTCTACATTTCCGGCAGCTTTTTCTTTTCGTTTGTCATGCATTGCAAATAATCCGGCTAACAGAGTTCCTGAGATGGAATGCCATGTACAGGATACCGCACAGATAATTGCAGATTCCGGTGTAGATGCAAACTGGGCAGTTGTAGTTGCAAGATTCGTTGCAAGTCCGGCATTCTGCATACCTACTTCGATAGAAATAGTTCTCTTCTTTGACGTATTCATACCAACCAGTTTTCCTGCTCCATATCCAAGCAGATATCCAAGCCCGTTATGCAGTAATACTGCTACGAAGATCACAACACCTGACTGGAAGAACTTGGCTCCCTGTGAAGATACCACACCGCCGACAACACATGCAAGTCCGAGAACAGCAACTCCCGGCATAACTTTCTGAAGTTCCCGGAATGTTTTATTCTTTCCCAACAGATAATTTAACAAAAATCCAACACCAACCGGAAGGATAACAGTCTCAATGATTGAAACGAACATCGGAAGTCCCTTGATCGTAATCTGTGTACCGCTTGCCAGTAAAGATACCATGAGTGGTGTCATAACCGGTGAGACCAGTGTGGATACTGTTGTCATTCCTACAGAAAAGGCTACATCCCCGCCGCACAGATAAGACATGATGTTGGAAGATACACCTCCCGGACAGCAACCTACAAGAATCAGCCCAAGTGCGATTCCATCCGGCAGGTTCAATACCTTTGAAAGCGCAAATGCAAGGAATGGCATGATCAGATACTGCGCAACCGCACCAACACAAATGTCAAACGGACGCTGTGCAAGAATCTTAAAGTCTTCCGTTGTAAGTGTCAGTCCCATACTGAACATGATAATACCAATGATAATAGACTGACATGTGAACTTGTTCGATACCATGTCTGTGAACAGTGCCAGATTTACCCAGCCCATCATAGACGGAAGGAAAAATGTAACCACTGCGATTGCGATTACAACAATTGACGTGTAGTCTGATAAAAATTTGCTTGTTTTTTGTAATGCTTTCATTACTCTTCTCCTCCTTTAAGCAATCACTGTCCACCAAAAAAAATCCCTTTCCAGAATATACTCTGAAAAGGGACGAAATCTATCCGCGTTACCACCCTAATTCTGTAGAATCTTTCTACAGCTCTCATTCACGTACCATCATACATGCTCCCTGTAACGGGGGATACCGGCGAGGTTTACTTTGATATTGCTTTCAACCCGCTTCTTAGAGAGGATATCCTTATCTGCTTATTACCTGCTTCCACCAACCGCAGGCTCTCTGTGAAATAACGATAGATACGGCATTGTTCTCATCAACGAATTTCGGTGAACTATATGTGTTTTTACAAGTCCTTATTATAAACCTGTCATTTCAAATGTCAAGTATAATTTTGCATGATTTTGCATGATTTTGCATATTTTTTCATCTCATCTTGCAAAATACTCCTTGCCTTCCCGGATTTTTACTCTCCGATCCTTGGAAGATTCCATCTGTAATGAGCCGCAAGAAAACGTATCAGCATAACGATCAGTGATGACACCACCATCGCCGGAAGTTCTCCGTAACTTCTGTATATGATCACACATATCCACGCCCCCGCAATGGATGCGCATGCATAAATATGTTTCACAAATATATACGGCGCAACTCCTGCCATCGTATCACGCAAGAGTCCTCCTCCGACTCCCGTCATTGTACCAAGGAAGACCAGCAGAAATGTATTGTCGATATAGCCGCAGCTGATACCTTTTGTCACTCCCATCGCCGAAAAGATTCCAAGTCCTACAGAATCCATTGCTAACATAAGTTTATCATAGACCTCACCAAAACCATCCTGCAGATATTTCCTGCGGAAATATATAATACAAAACACAAGCACCGCAGCAAGTACGGCATAGATCACATATACCGGATGCAGAAGTGCCGATGGCACCTTCCCAAGTATAACATCACGAACCATACCTCCGCCAACTGCCGTTGACACACCAAGCACGATCACTCCGAATATATCCATGCTGCACTCAATTCCAACCATTGCCCCCGATGCTGAGAACGCTACTGTTCCGATCAGTTCGATTGCAAATATAATCCACTCCTGAATATCCATCTTGTTTTCCCCATCTTGTCTTTTATTTTTTGTAAATTTACTGTCCTGTTCATGCTCTGTCATTCTATTTCCGAAGGTCTTCCAGCATCTCTCTGACCGTCTTCCCATACACCGGATGACGTTTATAAGGTGCAATCTCATGCAAAGGCTCCAGTACAAACGCTCTCTTATGCATCTCGACATGTGGAATGCATAAAGCATCCGTCTCTGCAACCAGATCGTCATAGAATATAATATCCAGATCCAGTGTTCTCGGTCCCCAATGTATGATTCGTTCTCTTCCTGCCTCTTTTTCAATTCGGTTCAGCTCTTTTAATAACTCTTCCGGATATAATAATGTCGAAAGCTTCAGACAACCGTTTAAGAAATCCGGCTGATCCGTCACTCCGTACGGAGGTGTCGTGATAAATGTCGATACCTTCTCCACCTTTGTATTCTTCATCTCATCCAGCGCCTGTACCGCGGCTTCCAAAATGCTTCTGCTATCCCCCATATTCGATCCGAGCGCAATATATGCCGTATGCCATTCACGCTCAATCTCTACACTGACCGTCTTAAGCGGCAGTCCGACCGGTGCCCACGGTTTCTTGATCTCAATCTGCACCTTCTGCAGACCTGCTATACGCACCAGCATCTCCTCTGCCAGTCCTTCCGCAACCTTCTCCAGAAGCTTAAACGTATGACTTTTCAAATACTCTGTGATAAATGCACTTGCTTCTCCATAATGGATAGATGCAGTCAGCTCATCTGTCAGTCCTGCCCGTCTGGTATCCGTATACATAACCGCAGACACCACAAATTTCTGCCCCAGTACATTTTCCTCCGGAAACACACCATGATTGGCAAATACTTCCAGATCTTCTATCTTTATCTTGTCCGGTTTCATCTCATTCCTCACTCTTTCTATACTTCGTGTCCCCGCATGATTGCTTTCGTCATCTGAATGGCTCTCTTATTTTTCTCTACATCATGGACGCGTACGAATGCACATCCCTTCTGTACCCCATATACGGTCGTAACCATCGTACCTTCTTCCCGCTGCGTCACCGGAAGATCCAGCGTCAGTCCGATTACGGATTTTCGTGATGTTCCGAGCAATACCGGATATCCAAGTTCATTTAATATCTCCATCTTATCGATAATCTCCAGGTTCATCTCATAAGTCTTTCCAAATCCGACACCGGGGTCAAGGATGATCTTGTCATCCTCAATGCCTGCTGCTTTTGCAAGTCTTACACATTCTTTCATATCATCCATGAAATCTTTCAGAAAGTCCTGATATTCCGCCTTTTCCCGATTATGCATCAGACAGCATGCAGCCTGATACTTTGCGATCACACTTGCCATCTTCTTGTCATATTTTAATCCCCAGATGTCATTGACAAGATCTGCACCTGCCTGAAGTGCAGCCTCTGCGACATGGCTTTTGTAGGTATCGATCGACACCGGTACATCAAATTCTTTCTTAAGCACTTCAATAATTGGCGTCACTCTTGCAATCTCTTCTTCATCCGTGATCTGGATATGTCCCGGACGCGTAGATTCCCCACCTACGTCAATGATATCTACACCTTCTTCAACCATCTGGTGTGCATGTGCAATTGCCGCATCCATTCCGTTAAACTTTCCTCCATCGGAAAAGGAATCCGGCGTCACATTCAGGATTCCCATAATGTATGTATGATTTGCTGTATCAAAATTCTTTCCACCTATGATCATATTATTATCTCCATATTTTTCTCTTCTTCATTCCAGTTACACTTCTTCTCTGCCATGCAGGAAAGACACATTCTGGAACGTTTATCACTTTCATAGAACAGTTCCTCTATCGGCTTCATATGCTCATGCCGTCTGCGGTGTCCCCTGACTGCCAGACAGATCAGTGCTTTTTCTTCATCCGTAAATGTAAAACCAGTCGGAAGAGAATCCAATATCCGCCTTGCTATTCTCTCTCCTGCGATCTCATGCGGAATCTGCTGTCTGTACTGAAAAGATTTGCCAATATCATGCAGCACCGCCGCTACGTAGATCAGTTCCTTATCGAATCCAAGTCCTTCTTCCAGATTCTTAATGTAAGCAATTCTTGCCACATCCAGAAGATGGTTCATCTGATGACAACAAAATACCCTATCCGTCTCACATTCACAGATACGCTTATAGTATGTCTGATACACTTCATGATTCACCACCGCATTCAGACGGGACATCCCTTTTTGTCTTTCTGTTACTCTTTTCATCTACATCTGTATCTCTTTCTTTTTATCGTCCAAGCATCCGGAAAAATCTCTCTTCCAGTACCAGATCTGTCTCAAATACACCGCGTCTTGCAATTGTCACAGTCTGGCTTCCCGGCTTCTTGATCCCACGCATTGTCATACACATATGCTCTGCTTCGATCATAACGATAGCCCCTTTCGGCTGCATATACTCCATCAAAGCATCAGCAATCTGTCCGGTAAGCTGTTCCTGAAGCTGCAGTCTTCTTGCGAATACCTCCACGGTACGGGCAAGTTTGCTTAATCCTACAACTTTCCCATCCGGAATATAAGCAATATGTGCTTTCCCATAAAATGGCAGGAGGTGATGCTCACATGTCGAATAGAATGTAATATCTTTCTCTATTACCATCTCATGACTGTCAACGGTAAATGTCTTAGAAAGATGTTTTCCTGCATCCTCATCCATACCTCCATATATCTCTTCATACATTCTTGCGATCCGGTCCGGTGTATCAATCAGTCCTTCCCGGTTCACATCTTCTCCCATTCCTTCCAGAAGCAGCCGCACTGCCTGTTCTATCTTCTCATGATCTATCATATTCTTTCCTTTCTCTGCGGATTCTGTACGCATCCTTCCATACACCGGATTACTTCACTTAGATATGACAATGAACCACATGCGATCACCGCGCGTTTCCCACTGTCTTCTGTTGCATAAGTGTACGCTTTTGCAACAGCATCTCCAATACTCTTTTCTGCGTACACGCTCATCTGTTCTGTCATACAGTCTCTTACACATTCTGCAAGCTTCTCTGCCGGCAGTGTACGTTCCTTATTCGGCAGATCTACCGTATACACCCGCTTTGCTGACGGACACAGAATCTGTACGATCTTCTCATATTCTTTATCTTTAAATACACCCATGATCAGGATAAGTTCCTCTCCCGTAAAATACCGTTCAATGGATGTCTTAAGCTTCTTCGCAGCATCTTCATTATGCGCACCATCTACGATCACAACCGGATCTTCAGATAGACAAGTAAAACGTCCCGCCCATCTCGTTGCATCAAGACCGTCCCTCACTGCTCCTTCCTCAATCTGATATCCCAGCTTCCTGAGGCTTTCAATTACTTCCAGTGCCACAGAAAGATTTTCTCTCTGGCACTCTCCTGCAATGTGGTTCTGCATATGCGCATATTTTTTATATGAAAATGTAAGTCCTTTATAATCTTCTTTTTCGATACTCATCTGTTCCGGCTCTGCTTCTGTGTATATACAGTTCAGACTCTCTGCTTTCTTTCGCAGGATCAGTCTGACATTCTCCTGCTGTCTTGCTGACACTACCGTACATCCCGGTTTGATGATCCCGGATTTCGTCTGTGCGATCTCTTCCAGGGTATCTCCGATCACCCCCAGATGATCAACACTGATCGTTGCAAATACTGCGCAAACTGTATTCTTAATTACATTCGTCGCATCTGTCTCTCCGCCGAGACCAGTTTCCAATACAACCAGATCACATTTTTGTTTCTTAAAATACAAAAAAGCCATCGCCGTCTCTACTTCAAACACTGTCGGAACAGGTTCTCCTTTACATACAAGCCGGTCAATTGCTTCTTTTATCTCTTCCATGATCTCTGCAAATTCTGATTCAGAGATCCATTTCCCATCTATCTGTATCTTCTCCAGATAAGAAATGACTGTCGGTGAAACATATCGCCCGGTTTTGTATCCTGCCTTACTTAATATCATTGAAGTGTATGCAAGCACAGATCCTTTTCCATTCGTTCCTGCAATATGTATGAACTTCAAATCATCCTGGGGATTCCCAAGTTCACGCAACAGACCTCGAATCGTATCTAAGCCAAGTACACTTCCGTATTTCGACATCTCGTCCAAATATACCCTCGCTTCTTTATAGGTCACGTCTTTATTTTCCTTTCATCAAAAAAATAGTGCTGTCAAACAGACATTTCTGCCTAACAGCACTATCATACCACTATTGAATCACACTAACAAGTGATTGCTTCTTTAATTTATTAGATATTCAACAGATCACTGAACACCTTCAGTGCACCCTCTGTCTCGTGTGCAAGTACACGTTTTGCAAGTACTTTACCAAGCTGTACACCTTCCTGGTCAAAGCTGTTCACATTCCATACAAATCCCTGGAACATAACTTTATTCTCAAAGTGTGCAAGAAGTGCACCGAGAGATCCCGGATTTACCTGCTCTCCGATAATGATGCTTGATGGACGTCCGCCTTCGAAATTCTTATTACGGTTCTCATCGGATTTACCACATGCAAATGCAACGATCTGGGCAGCTACATTTGCACAAAGTTTCTGCTGGCTTGTGCTGTCCTGGATCACAACATCTGTTGCCATCTGGCTGTTCTTGTATCCAACGAACTGTAACGGCACAATGTCGGTTCCCTGATGCAGTAACTGATAGAAAGAATGCTGTCCATTTGTTCCCGGTTCTCCGAAGATGACCGGTCCTGTAGGATAGTTAACCGGCTCACCGAAACGATTGACAGATTTACCGTTAGATTCCATATCCAACTGCTGTAAATGTGCAGGGAAACGGCTCAGCGCCTGAGAGTATGGAAGTACAGCCGTACTTGGATATCCTAATACATTTCTCTCATATACACCAATCAGTGCATCCAGCATTGCAGGGTTCTTGAATACATCTTTGTTCTTAGAAAGTGCATCTTCTGCTGCAGCACCATCAAGGAACTGTGCAAATACTTCCGGTCCGAATGCCAGAGATAATACAGCGCCTCCAACTGCAGATGTAGAAGAATAACGTCCTCCGATATAGTCATCCATGAAGAATGCTGCAAGATAATCGTCACTCTTAGCCAGCGGAGATGTCTCACTTGTAACAGCGATCATGTGCTTAGAAGCATCCAGTCCCGCATTCTTCAGTGCATCTTTTACAAATGATTCATTGGTTAATGTCTCAAGTGTTGTTCCTGATTTTGATACCAGTACGAAGATAGAATGTGCAACATCGATAGAATTAAGTACAGCTGCCGCATCATCAGGGTCTACGTTACTGATGAATTTGGCTTCCATCTTGAATGTGTCATTCTTCTTAGCCCAGTTCTCAAGTGCAAGATACATTGCACGAGGTCCGAGATCACTTCCACCGATACCGATCTGTACAACCGTTGTAAATTTCTCACCGGCTCCGTTTGTGATCTCTCCTGTATGTACTTTATTTGCAAAATCTGCGATCTTAGCCTGCTGTTCTGTATAGAATGTACGCTTGTCCACTCCGTCAGCCTCTACAGCTTCTCCAAGCTGTCCACGTGTCATGTGATGAAGTACCAGACGTTTCTCTCCTGTGTTGATCACTTCTCCGTTGTAAAGTGCTTCAAATTTCTCTGCCAGCTGTGCTTCATCTGCTAATTTTGCAAGTGCTGCCAGTATTTTATCGTCAACCTGCTTTGCAGCATAGTTATAAGTAAGTCCTTCTGCCATCGGAACACTGTAATTCTTTACTCGTTCTGCTCCGCTTTCTCCTGTCATTGCTTCTACAAGATTTACTCGCTCAACTTTTTCAAGTTCTTTGAATGATGCAAGGGTATCTAAGTTGTTCCAGGTAATCATAATATTAGATTCCTCCTTCAAAAAAATAAATATGATCTTTACGGTCATGAGTCCGGCCGTATTTCTCGTTAATTTTAGCACATTTTCAGTATAATAACAATTAAAAAGCAACCAACATATGTTGATTGCTTTTTACCTTTTATATATACCTTCAAAACTGCATACAAGAAATATTTTCTTTCATCCTACCTATCACCTTGCTTGGTCATGCCCTCGACCGATTAGTATCAGTCAGCTCCATACATTACTGTACTTCCACCTCTGACCTATCTACCTCGTCGTCTTCAAGGGGTCTTACTACTTACGTAGGGATATCTCATCTTGAGGGGGGCTTCACGCTTAGATGCCTTCAGCGTTTATCCCTTCCCGACTTGGCTACCCGGCCGTGAACCTGGCAGTTCAACCGGTACACCAGAGGTCAGTCCATCCCGGTCCTCTCGTACTAAGGACAGCTCCTCTCAAATATCCTACGCCCA
>OGUO01000039.1_pt1 | contig 85986 bp, 62 predicted proteins | sample 1553641 | NCBI WGS metagenome assembly OGUO01 (sample SAMEA2579980, study PRJEB22360) | human gut metagenome | biome: human gut; feature: human-associated habitat; material: faeces | place: Denmark | collected 2008/2010 | reverse complement strand
GCCCCTGCCCCTGCCCCTGCCCCTGTCCCTGTCCTCTAAGTATTATCCAAATTAAAAAAAGGAGCATGTTATGAGAGAGAATGAGTTTAACTGGTATGCAGATTTAGGTGACGGAAATTACAGGAACCCGATTCTTTATACGGACTATTCGGATCCTGATGCAATCCGCGTTGGCGATGACTATTTTATGACTGCGTCATCATTCTGCAATACACCGGGACTTCCGATATTACATTCAAAGGATCTGGTGAACTGGAAGGTTATAAATTATGCACTTACCAATATTCCCTTTGAGAGGTATACTACACCTCAGCATGGCTGTGGCGTGTGGGCTCCGGCTATAAGATACCATGAGGGGGAATTTATCATATTCTTCCCGATGCCGGATGAGGGAATATTTGTGACTAAGACAAGGAACCCGTGGGGAGAGTGGTCTAAGCCTCATGCGATATTTGAGGGTAAGGGCTGGATTGACCCATGTCCTTTCTGGGATGATGACGGAAGGGCGTATATGGTATCAGCATTTGCCAAGAGCCGTATCGGTTTTAAGAGCATACTTCATTTGACCGAGATGAAGCCGGACTGTTCGGCACTTCTTGACGAGGGACAGCATGTGTTTGACGGCAATGAGAACGGACAGTCCACTATAGAAGGTCCTAAGCTGTACAAGAGAAACGGCTATTATTATATAATGGCTCCGGCAGGCGGAGTTAAGCCGGGCTGGCAGGTGGTAATGCGCTCTAAGAATATATGGGGACCGTATGAGTACAAAAATGTGCTTGTTCAGGGAGACACAGAGGTTAATGGACCTCATCAGGGCGCATGGCTTGACACGCAGACAGGAGAGGATTATTTCATTCATTTTCAGGATGTGTATGCAGCGGGAAGAATTGTCCACCTGCAGCCTGTCAGGTGGATTAATGACTGGCCGGTTATGGGTGAACAGATAAGTGAGGACGCAGGACAGCCTGTTATGGTACATAAAAAGCCTGATATTGGAGACAAAGCGATTGCAATGGCGGAGAAGTTCAGACATGAGAATGGACTTGCGGATATATATGCGCCTGATGCCTCAGATAGCTTTACCGGTGAGAAGCTGGGGCTTCAGTGGCAGTGGAATGCCAACCACTCAGATGACTGGTACAGCATGACCGGACACGGAATCGGACTATATCCTGTGGACAAGCAGCGGGATACTTCGATAGCCGATGTGCCGAATCTTCTTTTGCAGAAATGGATTGCGCCTGAATTTACCGCTGTCACGGAGCTTGCTGCAGATACAGTCGGTGAAGGTGACATAGCCGGAATGGTTTCACTTGGAGTGGACTATGGTGCAGTGGCATTAAAAAAGGAGAATGGTGTGTTGTCGATAGTGGCAATATCGGGAAGCCAGACCTTCAAAAATGAGAAGGCATATTCCAAGGACAAGGTGGTTGAGCTTGTAAGGCTTGATAAGCTGTCCGGCGGCTACGCTTCGGACAGCAGGAAAGTATTTTTCAGAAACCGCGTTGAGCTGCTTCCTGAGCTTGAAAAGAATGTCACAAGAAATATGATTTACCTTGATTACAGTGTTGATGGTGTCAATTACGATAATGCTCTTGCCTATGAAGCCACGGCAGGGCGCTGGGTCGGAGTGAAGAATGGTATATTCTGCTGCCATGTTATCCCGGATAAGGCGGATGTGAAGGAGACATTGGCTGCTGGGTCCGGTTTGGAAGCAGGAAATAGTAAGGAGCATGCATGCTTCAGCTATTTCAGGATAGAGGGTAAGAATACAGAAAAATAGAAATAGAAAAATAGAAATAGAAAAATAGAAACATGCATGTATCAGCCATTTCAAAATTGAGGGCAGGAAATCAACAGAATCAATGTAAAAAAACAGAAGTGGAAAATTCATTCGATGGCAATGCGTTATGCAAAAAATATGACAGTAAATATAGTTATATAGTTACGTGAGACGGACGAAAACACAAAAAAACAGTTTATTCCATTATCTATAGGGACTTGTGACGACTTTTTATAATTAGAAAAGTCGGAGAAGGTTATACGAATTTGGTTAAAATGCATAATTTTCAGTTTTTTTGGTTGATGAAATTAAAACTAAGTAATATAATACAATCATACCAATGTTAATTTTTAAACAAAATTATACATGGAAAACACACATTTTTGCATTTTATTTTACAGCCGTGTGGCAGAATTGGAGGATTATTGTATGATTAACATTCCTGAGATGAAGGTAGGAATTGTGGCAGTATCAAGAGACTGCTTCCCAGAGTCTTTATCAGTAAACAGAAGAAAGGCACTTGTTGATGCATACGCAGCTAAGTATGACAGCAAGGATATATATGAGTGCCCTGTATGTATCGTTGAGAGCGAGATTCATATGGTACAGGCACTTGAGGATATTAAGAAGGCAGGATGTAACGCACTTTGTGTTTATCTTGGAAACTTTGGTCCTGAGATTTCGGAGACACTTCTTGCAAAGCATTTTGACGGTCCTAAGATGTTCGTAGCAGCAAGCGAGGAGAATATTGCTACACTTTCATGCAACCGTGGTGATGCATACTGCGGTATGTTGAACGCAAGCTACAACCTTAAGCTCCGCAATATCAAGGCATACATTCCGGAGTATCCTGTAGGCAATGCTGAGGAATGTGCAGACATGATTCATGAGTTCCTTCCTATTGCAAGAGCAGTATATGCCCTCAATAACTTAAAGATTATCAGCTTCGGTCCAAGACCACTCAACTTCCTTGCATGTAATGCACCAATTAAGCCATTATATGACCTTGGAGTAGAGATTGAGGAGAACTCAGAGCTTGACCTTTTCGAGAGCTTCAATAAGCATGCAGGCGATGAGAGAATCCCTGAGGTTGTCAAGGATATGGAGGCAGAGCTTGGCGCAGGCAACAAGAAGCCGGAGGTTCTTGCAAAGCTTGCACAGTATGAGCTTACACTTCTTGACTGGGTAGAGGCACACAGAGGCTACAGAAAGTTCGTTGCCATTGCCGGAAAGTGCTGGCCTGCATTCCAGACACAGTTCGGCTTCGTTCCATGCTACGTTAACAGCCGTCTCACAGGCAGAGGAATCCCTGTATCCTGTGAGGTTGATATCTACGGAGCACTCAGTGAGTTCATCGGAACAGTTGTATCTGAGGATGCTACAACTCTTCTTGATATTAACAATACTGTACCAGCAGAGCTTTACAACAAGGAGATTAAGGATAAGTTCAACTATACATTGAACGATACATTCATGGGCTTCCATTGCGGAAATACATCATCTAAGAAGCTTTCCTTCTGCGAGATGAAGTATCAGCTCATCATGGCGCGCTCTCTTCCTGTCGAGGTTACTAACGGAACACTTGAGGGAGATATCGTTCCTGGCGACATCACCTTCTATCGTTTACAGAGCACAGCAGACACTAAGCTTCGTGCATACATAGCACAGGGTGAGGTACTCCCTGTACCTACGCACTCATTCGGTTCAATAGGTGTGTTCGCTATTCCTGAGATGGGACGTTTCTACCGTCATGTGCTTATTGAGAAGAATTTCCCACATCACGGTGCGGTTGCATTCGGTCACTACGGAAAGGCTCTCTATGAGGTATTTAAGTATCTTGGCATTCCTGTTGAAGATATCAACTTCAACCAGCCAAAGGGTATGTTATATCCTACTGAGAATCCATTCTGCTAATAGGCAGTAAGTGTTTTATCACTAATATGTGATTTTTCATCCCCCATAAATGTTGAGTTATCAATATTTGTGGGGGAATTTTAAAATGAATTATCAGGGACGGCTCATCGCAGCATAAGAGACCGTCCATGATGGAAAAATGGGGGACAAAGAAAATGTTTTATATTGGTGTAGATTTAGGTACATCCGCTGTTAAGCTTCTTCTCATGGATGAGAAGGGAAATATTTTAAATGTAGTATCAAAGGAATATCCGTTATATTTTCCTAATCCGGGCTGGTCTGAGCAGCCGCCGGAGGCATGGTACGAGAAGTCTGTGGAGGGTATTAAGGAGCTCATCGCTGGTGTTGACGCTTCTAAGGTTGCAGGTATCAGCTTCGGCGGACAGATGCACGGTCTTGTAATTCTTGATGAGAATGATGAGGTGATAAGACCTGCTATTCTCTGGAATGACGGAAGAACCATCGAGGAAAATGATTACCTCAACAATGTGATTGGCAAGGATAAGCTCTCCTCATACACGGCAAATATTTCCTTCACAGGCTTTACCGCAGCCAAGATCCTCTGGGTAAAGAATAAGGAGCCTGAGAACTTTGCGCGTATTAAGAAGATTATGCTTCCTAAGGACTATCTTGCATACAAGCTCACAGGAGTTAACTGCACAGATTATTCGGATGCCTCAGGAATGCTGCTTCTTGATGTAAAGAACAAGTGCTGGTCAAAGGAAATGATAGAGATTTGCGGAATCAAGGAGGAGATGCTTCCTAAGCTCTATGAGAGCTATGAGAAGGTTGGAACCTTAAAGCCTGAGGTTGCAGGTGCGCTTGGACTTTCCGAAAATGTCATTGTTGCGGCAGGCGCCGGTGATAATGCGGCAGCGGCAGTAGGTACAGGTACAGTCGGTGATGCCATGTGCAACATTTCCCTCGGAACCAGTGGAACCATCTTTATCTCCAGCAAAGAGTTCGGCGTAGATGAGAACAATGCCCTTCATTCTTTTGACCATGCAGACGGAAGCTATCACCTTATGGGCTGTATGTTGAGTGCGGCTTCCTGCAACAAATGGTGGTCAGAAGAGATCCTTCAGACAAAAGATTTCGTGGCAGAGCAGGCGCCGATCCAGAAACTTGGTGAAAATCAGGTATTCTTCCTTCCGTATCTGATGGGAGAAAGATCTCCGCACAACAATCCGGATGCAAGAGGTGTATTCTTCGGAATGTCTATGGATACCACAAGAGCAGATATGACACAGGCAGTTCTGGAGGGTGTTGCTTTTGGTCTGCGTGATTCCCTGGAGGTTGCAAGAAGCCTTGGAATCAGTATTGAGCGCACCAAGATCTGCGGCGGCGGTGCCAAGAGCCCTCTCTGGAAAAAGATCATTGCCAATGTAATGAACCTGAAAGTGGATGTACCGGAGAACGAAGAAGGCCCGTCCATGGGTGGTGCCATGCTGGCAGCCGTAGGATGCGGTGCATATCCGGATGTGGAGACCATCTGCAAAAAAATGGTTAAAGTCGTAGATACCGTAGAACCGGATCCGGAGCTGGTTGCAAAATATGAAGAGAAGTATCAGAAATTCCGTAAGCTGTATCCGACGATGAAAGAGCTGTTCTGAATTTTATGAAATAAGAGTGATATTAAAAACAGGGGCATGTGAGAAAAAATCACAGCTCCTGTTTTTTTCTGTATTGTCTGGGCGTACAGCCTTTTATTTTTGTGAAAACTTTTGTGTAATAATTAGAGTCCGAAAAACCGGATAGTAATCCTGCTTCTGTAATGGAACAGGAAGAATTTTCCAGATAATCCAGACTTCTCTCGATCCGGTATTCCTGAATGTAGCCGAACAGTGTAATATTCATGCACTTTTTGAAAAGACGGCTGCATTCGCTGGGACTTAAGTGAATCAGGTTCGCAATGTCATCCAGGAGGATTTTTTCGGAATAATGATCTGCAATATAGGACATAATCCGGCGAATTCTGCGGTAATTTTCTTCATCCTGTACAGAAGGGGCAGCTGCCTGAGCAAGCGTATTGGAGCACAAAACTTTCCAGAAATGCTGCAGGCGGGCGATGATTTCAAATTCATACATAGGAGGATGCTGGCTGTCCAGACGGATCATCTGCCGGATATCTTCCACAGCGTCCTGGTGCCAGTCACAGGAAAAATCCAGGGGTACGGCAGAGAGAGAAAAACTGCGGAGTATGGGTTCCGTGTATTTCTGGAAGAGGGCACTTCCGGAAAACCCGTAGATCAGCTTCGGGTCAAAGGTTACGGGAATGTACTGGCAGTCCTGATTCTGGTACATATAACCTGCATGAAGGGCATTGGCATTGCCAAAAAGCGCCTGGCCTTCTTTCAGGTGAAAGGTGTTCTGATTGACCTTGTAAAGCATTTCGCCTTTTTTTACATAGGTAAGTTCGATTTCGGGATGCCAGTGCCACAGAAAGGAGCCGGTTTCATAGCCGGAAAGACGTTCATAACTTACCAGAAAAGGAAAGGCGTTGTCTCCGTGCTTTTTCAGTTCTTTGCCTGCGTTGTTGGTAATAATCTGCATGAAATATCTCCTTTCTTCCTTTTGAAATTTATTTTACCAGAAAGTGATTCATAAATCCATGCAGTGTGATGATTTGTGCATGGACAGTCGATGATAAATGGGATAAGATGATCCACGGTAAGAACAAAAAACAATATATGAGAATCATAATAAAGGAGAAATATATGAATCGATCACATTGGATCTGGTATCCTGGAGATTTTGAAATTTATCATGGAATGATGCAGAACTTCAGCAGAGAAGAGAGAGGCTTTATCTGGCCGGCTTATTACCATCTGGATGACTGCAGAAAACATGTACGTTTTACAAGAGAATATAATCTGGAAAAAGAAGAGACGGTTACGGTGTATGCCAACTGCCTTGGTTATTACCGCATCAATGATGTAAAAAAACGTTTCGGGGAACCAGTTGTGTGCGGACCTGGAAAACAGAAATTTGAGATTTACGCAGGGATGCCGTCCGGTGTACCATCTGTGCGGATTGAGGGAGAAACCATCACTTCCAATCGGGGATGGCTTGCAGATGATTTTGTCAGCGATCCGGTACCGGTGGGATACAATGAGATCTACACAGCAAGGGAACAGGATCCGTCCATATGGGTATACGATGAAAAAGAATATTTTCCATCTGAGATCCGTGAGGATGAATCCGGAGTCCTGTTTGTATTTGAGACAGAGCTTACAGCTATTCTGAAGGCAGAATTTCCAAAAGGATTCCGTGAAATGACACTGTGCTATGGCGAGTCTGAGACAGAAGCCAGAGATACGGTGAACTGTTATTACAGCCAGACGCTGCATACGCCGGAAGATGAGATTATCCGCAGGGCGTTTCGCTATGTGTTCATACCGGGCGTACATAAAGATGAGATCAGCATAAAGGCAGTTCACCAGTATGTGGATATTCCGGTTCGGGCGTCCTTTTCTTCTTCCGATGAGCTGGTGAATAAGATCTGGGACGTGGCAGTATGGACTTTCCAACTCTGCAGCGGAATCTTCTTTATTGATGGTGTGAAACGTGACCGCTGGATCTGGTCCGGGGATGCATATCAGAGTTATTTTGTGAATCAGTATCTGATGTTTGATGAGGATATCAACCGCAGAACGCTCTGGGCTCTGATCGGAAACAGCCCGATCCGCCAGCATATCAATACCATTGTGGATTATTCCATGTACTGGGTGATCGGAATCCTGAACCATTACCGCATGACCGGCGATGAGGAATTTGTAAAAGCGATTTATCCGAGAATGACTGCAATGATGGAGTTTCTGGGCGGACAGCTGGATGAGAACGGATTTATCGTAGGGCGCGAAGGCGACTGGATCTTTGTAGACTGGGCAGATATGGATAAAGAAGGAGCGATCTGTGCAGAGCAGATGCTTCTTGCCATGTGTTATCAGACGATGGCCCAGGCAGATGAGCTGGTTCTGGGAGATGGTTCTGCATGGGAGAAAAAATATCAGGCTCTTGCTTCTAAGATTGAGAAATTCTACTGGAATGAGGAGAAAGGTGCCTATATCGACAGCTTTTCATCCGGCAAAAACAATGTGACACGTCATGCCAATATTTTTGCCATTCTCTTTGGATTTGCGGATGATGCGAGAAAAGAACTTCTTATGAAAAATGTGATTGAAAATGACAAAATTCCACAGATCACAACGCCATACTTCAAATTTTATGAGCTTGAGGCCATGTGTGCAATGGGCCGGTTTGAGGATGTGAAAAAAATGATGGAAAGTTACTGGGGTGGCATGCTCTCCCAGGGCGCAGTAACATTCTGGGAGGAATTTGATCCGGAGAAAAAACCGGAAGAACAGTACGAAATGTACGGAGATCCCTTTGGAAAGAGTTTCTGCCATGCGTGGGCTGCAAGCCCGATTTATCTTCTTGGAAGATATTTTGCGGGAATTCAGCTTACAGATACTGCATATAAGAGTTTTACTGTGAAACCAGAGACAGATACTTTTGAGTCTGTGGACTGTACATTCCCGGTAAAAGGCGGAACGGTTCATGTAAAATGGGATGAAAAAATTCTGTCCGTAGAAAGTTCTGTTTCCGGCGGAACGCTGATCTACTGTGGAAAAGAATATCTCCTGGAGCCAGGAAAAACTGTGACGACCACAAAATAATACTGTTTTTACGCAAAATCTTTATGGACAGAAAAAAAAGGGCTGTTATAATAAAATTAAAGGATCAAGCATCCAGAAAATGTACGGAAATTTTGCAAAAACAGGAGGAAATGAAAATGGGAACAATTAAAATTCCGGCAGCAGATGTGCTGAAAAAAATCTACGGTGAGACAGAGGAGAGCAGTGCACGTTATACCAATCTTGCAGTAAATTTTGAGAAGAAATATCATCATGACAAGGCAGAATTCTTTACCGCTCCGGGACGTACCGAAATTATCGGCAATCATGTTGACCACAATGGTGGACAGATTATCGCCGCAAGTATCGACCTGGATACCATCGGTGCAGCTTACCCAAACGGCACCAATGTGATTCATATGATCAGTGAGGGCTACAGACAGGAAGTGGTTGTAGATCTCGACAAGCTGAGTACAGAGACCTATACCAAGGGTACCGATGCTCTTGTGGCAGGTATCATGGAATATATGAAGAAAAAAGGCTATGCAACTGGCGGTTTTGATGCCTATGTTTCTACCAAGGTTATTGCGGCAGCCGGTGTAAGTTCTTCTGCTTCTTTTGAGATGCTTGTATGTGCGATCACCAATTACTTCTTTAATGAAGGAAAACTGGAGTACGGCGAGTATGCAAGAGCAGGACAGTACGCAGAGAATGTATACTGGAAAAAAGCTTCCGGCCTGATGGACCAGATGGCATGTGCTGCCGGCGGCCCGATCCTTCTGGATTTCTCTGATAAAGAGAATATCAGCTGTGAAAAGATTGCATTTTCCTTTGAAGAGATGGGATGCAGACTTGTGATTGTAAACACTGGCAAGGGCCATGCTGATCTCAGTGAAGAATATTCTTCCATTCCTATGGAGATGCGTGAGGCTGCAAAAGCTATGGGCGTGGAGCTTCTCTGTGAGTCCAATATGGAGAACCTTCTTGCTCATGTTAAGGATATCCCAAATGACCGTGCGGTTCTTCGTGCAATGCATTTCTATGAAGAAAACAGACGTGTTGCGGATGCTGTGAAGGCTGTTGAGAATAAAGACGGTGAGGGATTCCTGCGTCTTCTTGAGGAGTCCGGTAATTCTTCTTGGGAGTGGCTGCAGAACTGTTATTCTCTGCAGAATTGCAAGGAGCAGAAGATCACGTTGAGTCTGGCGCTTACCAAGCTGTTTCTGAATAAGATCGGTGCTGGTATCTGCAGAGTTCATGGTGGTGGTTTTGCAGGCGTTATCATGTGCGTGCTTCCGATCGAGAATGCAGATGCGTATGTGGACTATATGGCTCAGTATGTTGGAAGGGAAAATGTCTATCCGATGAATATCAGGAGTACAGGGGCTGTTCATGTTGAGTGATTTTTGACGGCATAACGAACGTCATGGAGGGCGATTCGTTTCCGAATGCGGCTGTGGCGGCATCCGGAAATGAACCGCCCTTTGCGCTGTACTATGATTTTTTATTTTTTAATCAAAATTTTATGATTTGTTTCTGATTTAAATTTATGGGTTATGGTATAATGAGAAAAATTTTAAGAGAGTAATAAAAAAGAATTTGCAGAAGTTTTCAAGGTGAGGTTTCTGGAGTTGTTTTGAGTTTTGTTTTTTTCATTATATTTCATAAGAAAGGTTTGACATATTTATGAGCAGAAGAGAGTTTCTTGAGGTTTTACGGGGGCAGCTGTCCGGACAGATGACCCATGGGAGAGCTGCGGCTCATGTGCGGTATTATGAGGATTACATTCAGTCTCAGGTCCGGAACGGCCGAAGTGAATCAGATGTCCTGGCAGAACTGGGGGATCCCAGGCTGATCGCCAAGACTTTGATCGATACAGATGACAGCGCAGCTGTTTATGATGAGTCCGGTTATTCTGAAGAGAGCTACGGTGCAGATGATTATGCGGATAATGGGACGGAGAGCAGTGCCGGAAAGGCAAGAAGCTTTAAACTGGATCTGAGCACATGGTATGGAAAGGCGATTGTGATCGCCATTGCAGCGTTAATTGTGATACTTTTAACAACTGTTTTGGTGGCAGTTGCTCCATTTTTGATAATTTTTGGTATAGTTTTGTATTTAATATCCTGGTACAGGAAGAAAAAAGTATAATTGTTCTACAATGGCTGTGAAATAAAGACAATTTCTGTGTAATGAAATGACTTGCTTGTGAAAAAAGTATTTATAAGATTTGCATAAAAAATATGTGTTTAGCCTTGATTTATAGTGGATTTTACTGTATAATCTGGGTTAACAAGTTGAGATTGTGTCTGTTTTGTATAAAAACAGATGATGCCATTGAGAAGAGAGAACGGCAGAAGATATACATCGAAGGATGTGTTATTTTCTGCCGATTTTTTTATCTGTTTTTTAGAAAAGGTGATCAGAATGGATTGCCTTATTGAAGTACGATAAATTGTATAAAATAGATAAAAAAATAATTACTATCAAATAATAATTGTTCAAAATAAATAAAGAAATATTGAAAAATAGGGAAATAACTGTTGATTATATGAAAGAAATGTGTTATCATTTGGTAAAAAGTTGGTAAAGATAACAAACACGCAAATACAAAGGAGGGTAGTGAGAGGGCATTTTGACAGCAGAACGTAAATGAGAGTTTTGCTTAATGTATTGGGGTAATTGCTGGAATATATAACGGAAATGTTTTTCAGCAGAATGTGTAATGAGCAACATGATCAGCACTGTCAGGGGGACAGAGATATCGTGATGATGCAGCTGATCGGTAGTACGTAAATTTATGAAAAGCAGGTGATATACAATGAAAAGTAAAAAATCTTTTTTCAGGACAGTGGAGCCATATCTCTATCTGATTCCTGTAATGATCCTTTTTATACTGTTTGTATTCTGGCCGTTCGTTAAGACGATCCAGCTGAGCTTTGCCAGAACCACACCTCTTGGTCAGGTGGCACAGTATGTAGGACTTGACAACTATACGAATATTTTCACAGACGGAACGTTCCTTAACAGCTTGGTGACAACACTGAAGTTCTCTGTTATGCGAGTTATCCTTTCTATTGTGATCGGCTTTATACTGGCGATCATCAGTACAGAGAAGATCAGGGCAAAGGGATTTTTCCGTACTGTATATGCACTTCCGATGGCTATTTCCGCAGCAGCGGCATCTGTAGTGTTCATGTTTATTTTCCACAGCTCTCTGGGTATCCTGAACAAGGTTCTCGGAACTCATATCGGATGGCTGACAGATAAGAAATATGCACTGATCGCAGTTACGATCGTTAGTGTATGGATGGCGATCGGTATGAATTTCATTTACCTTACTGCAGCGATCCAGAGTGTACCGTCTGAGCTTTATGAGAGTGTTGCCCTGGATGGAGCGAATTTCTTCCAGAAGCACCGCCATGTAACGATTCCGTCAATCTCTCCGACACTGTTCTTCCTTCTCATCATCAATGTTATCAACTCCGTACAGGCATACGCAGAGTTCAAGATGATGACCCAGGGTGGACCGGCAGAGAGTACCAACGTTATCGTGTATGAGATTTACCAGGAGGCATTTATCAACAGCCGTTTCGGTGTGGCCTGTTCAGAATCCGTAATTCTGTTTGTTATTTTGATCATCCTGACTGCACTGCAGTTTAGACTGGAAAAGAAGGTGACCTACTGATGAAAGAAAAACCATATGTAAAAGTGGCGATGTATGCGCTGAATATTATTTTTGCAATTATTATTATCGTTCCTGTTGTATACTGCTTCAATGTTAGTATGATGGATCTGAAGGAAATCTACGGCGGAAAGTTCTGGCCGTCCCATCTGACCATCGAGAACTACACAAGAGCATTCCAGCTGGCACCGTTCTTTACTTTCATTAAGAACTCACTGATCGTATCCGGTGTTATCACATTTGCTCAGGTTGTCACAGGTGCTCTTGCAGCTTATGCTTTTGCAATGATGGAATTCAAGGGCAAAAAAGTCCTGTTCTATATCATGCTGGCAACCATGATGATCCCAAGCCAGGCGATCATCATCGCAAACTACCTGACAATCGCTGACTGGGGTATCCGTAATACATACGCAGCGCTGATTCTTCCGAACGCAGCAGCAGCTTTTGCGGTATTCAACATGCGTCAGGCATTCCTGACACTGCCGAAAGAGATTCATGAGGCAGCTGAAATTGACGGATGTACAAACTTCAAGTTCTTATATACCATCGGTGTTCCGCTTATCAAACCATCACTTGGTGCTCTGATCATCTATGTATTCCTTCAGAGCTGGAACTACTATCTGTGGCCACTGCTTGTAACAGACAGTGTAAATATGAGAACTGTTCAGATCGGTCTTGGTATGCTCCAGGGTGCTGAGGCAACAGACTTCCGACCGGTTATGGCTGGTGCCATGGTCATCCTGATTCCTTCAATCCTTGTATTCATCATTGGTCAGAAGCAGATGATCAGTGGTCTGACAGCTGGTGCCGTTAAGGGTTGATCCAATTACATAAGAGCAAGTAGTAAAAACGTTAATTTATCCGGCCTGTATTGGGGCAGGCCGGACCAATATAAAAGGAGGGTTTCTATATGAAAAACAAAAAATGGATGGCGATTCTTTTAGGAGGAATCATGGCAGCATCTCTCGCAGCTCCGTGCTCAGTAAGTGCAGCTGACAAAACTACCATCACATTCTGGCATGCAATGGGTGGTACAAACGGTGAAGTGCTTCAGCAGATCGTAGATGATTTCAACGCATCTCAGGATGAGATTGAAATTAAAGCTGAGTATCAGGGAACTTATGATGACACCATCACAAAACTGAAAGCAGCTATGCAGAGTGATTCTGGTCTTCCGGATGTCTGCCAGATGTATGATGTTGGAACAAAATTCATGTATGACAGTGGTTCTGTCATCCCTGTAGAGGACAAATTCGAATCCACAGGTTATGATAAGAGTTCCGTTATGGACGTTATCAGCAGCTACTATACAGTAGATGGCAAACAGTATGCAATGCCATTCAACGTATCCACACCTATGCTGTATTACAACAAAGACGTATTTGAGGCAGCAGGTCTTGATCCTGAGACACCGCCTACAACTTACGATGAGGTTCTTGAAGACTCCAAGAAAATCGTAGAGAGCGGAGCAGCTCCGGTTGGTTATTCACAGGCTATTTACGGATGGTTTTTTGAACAGCAGCTTGCAGGACTTGGATTAACATATGGAAACAATGACAATGGACGTACAGAGGCAGTTACAGCTGTTGATTTCGATTCCAACGGCGGTGGCCTTAAAGTATTCGATATGTGGAAAAAACTGTATGATTCCGGATATTTTGAAGATTACGGAACAACAACAGCTGATACTCAGACAGCATTCTTCTCCGGACAGGTTGGTATGATCATCGAGTCTACCGCTATCCTGAAAAATGCAGTTGATTCTTCTCCGTTCGAAGTTGGTACAGGATACCTTCCAAGAATTGAGCAGAATGATGAAGGCGGCGTTATCATCGGTGGTGGTTCCCTGTGGCTTACAGATACAGGCAACGAGACAAATGAAGATGCAGCTTGGAAATTCATCGAGTACATCACAACTCCTGACGTACAGGCTAAATGGTCCATGGGTACAGGATACTTTGCAATCAACGAGAAAGCTTATGAGACAGACGATATGAAAGCTTACCTCAAAGAGAACCCGAATTTTGAGACTGCTATCAACCAGCTGAAAGATTCTCCTGTAAACTGCAATACAGCAGGTGTTCTCTCCGGCGTACAGACAGAGGCCCGTCTTACATTCAACGAGATTATGCCTCAGGTATATGATGGCAAGCTTACAACTCAGGACGCTGTTGATCAGCTTGCAGCTTCTGTAAACAAAGCGATCGAGAACTATAACGAGTCTATTAAATAATCAGAATGCCCTCTGATCAGTAGATAGAGCAACAGATAGGGATACCGCCGCCGGGCGCCGGTATCCCTGCTGTTTTACATGCTGTGAGACTACAGATCATGTATATCCGGGGTATAGGATCATATGAAAAACTGTGTAGTGAGACGGACGGAGTGAGTCCGGCTGACTAGACAGCTTTCGAATGGAGGAGTGTGGCCTGCGGCGTTCGTGCAGGGCAAAATGAAGTGATGCGCGATTGGCGTTATCACCGGCAGAAAATAATGATACAACAGGAAAGGAGCAGATTTATGGGCGGAATTCTCGGAGCATGTAATGCAATATCGGATTATTTGCACACTTTAAATATGGGATCGACGCTGTTTCGGCTGATTCTTGCGATGTTTCTTGGATGTCTGATCGGTATTGATCGTGGAATGAAGAAGCGTGTGGCAGGTGTAAAAACACATATGATCGTCTGTATGGGGGCAACTCTGGTTATGATGACGGGCGATTTTATCCATGTATATTCTAATGGGGCAGGAATCGGAGATACTGCACGACTTGGCGCACAGGTTGTCAGCGGAATCGGTTTTCTTGGAGTGGGAACCATCATCGTGACAGGACAGAGACATGTATCCGGTCTTACGACAGCAGCCAGTCTTTGGACTTCCGCGTGTATCGGACTTGCTGTGGGGATCGGCTTTTACAGCGGTGCGATCTTTACCACGCTGGGGCTTATTCTGGTGTTCAAATATGCGAAATATATAGAGGTTTATGTGGAAGAGCATTCCAATACCTATGACGTATATATGGAGTTTGAAAATGAAGACAAGATGAGTATGGTCATAAAGAAGCTCCGGGAAGAGGACATCCTGATCTCCAACGTAGTTATCATCAAAAAGAGATCCAAAACACAGAGTGTGGTGATCCAGGCAACAATGGAGGCTGCCAAATGGAAAGCGCGCCATACTGTATTTCGCGAAGTAAGGCAGCAGGAAGGAGTTATTTCTGTAGAGGAAATATGATCGGGAATCGGGAATACAATGAAACTTATCATGTTTTTGGGAAAGTTAAGAGTATGTTAAAGAAAAAACGATGTATTTTACGAGAAATGTACTTGAAATATGAAAAATAGTCTGCTACAATGAATACAAAGTGAAGAAGGAATCTGATTCAGCTTGCTGAATACAGAGAATGCCATTGAGAACAGAGACCGGCATGAAGACACATGGATAAGTGTGTTTTTATGTCGGCTATTTTTATGCACAAATGTTAATATTTCAAAAGGATTACAAGGGTTACAAAGGGTTACAGCATAAAATAACGGCATATTCACTTGAAAGATTGCTGTTCGTAAGCAGTACTCCTCGCAGAATATTTACCTGCGGACGGCAATGCTTGTGTTGCAACGGATATTCTGCTGTTTCCGGCGCAGAGAAAGCCGGGGACAGTTCAGAAGATCCGCAAACAGGAAAGGAGAAACAGATCTATGTATGATGTGATCATTATCGGAGCAGGAGTTTCCGGAGCGGCAGCGGCGAGAGAGCTTTCAAGATATCGGCTGAAAATCTGCGTTCTGGAGCGAGAAGAGGATGTATGCTGTGGAACTTCCAAGGCAAACAGCGGAATCGCTCATTCCGGTTATGATGCAGAACCGGGAAGCCTTATGGCGGAACTGAATGTGAAGGGCAGCAATATGATGGGACAGCTTTCGAAGGAACTGGATTTTCCTTTTAAACAGACTGGTTCACTGACTGTCTGTACAACTGAGAATGGAATTGCTATGCTGCATAAGCTGCGTGAAAGAGGACTGAAAAACGGAGTAGAGGGACTGAGGATCCTTGACAGAGAAGAGGCACTTGCCATGGAGCCGAATCTGTCTGATCAGGTGCTGGCAGCACTGTATGCACCGACAGCCGGAATTGTCTGTCCCTTTGAGCTGAACATTGCAATGGCAGAAAATGCATATAATAATGGCGTGGAATTTAAATTTGACACAGAAGTAAAGAACATCCGAAAACAGGAAAAAGGTTTTGTTGTGGAAACCTCAAAAGGTGATTTTGAGACAGGCTGTATCGTCAATGCTGCCGGTGTCTATGCGGATGTTTTTCATAATATGGTAAGTGAGAAAAAACTGCATATCACTCCTCGTAAGGGTGAGTATATGCTTCTTGATAAAAGTGCAGGAGCACATGTGAATCATACGATCTTTGCACTTCCAAATAAGAGCGGAAAAGGAGTTCTGATAACACAGACTGTTCACGGTAATCTTCTTGTCGGCCCTACTGCTACGGATCTGGAGGACCGGGAGGGAACAGCCACTACTGCAGAGGGTCTGGAGGCTGTAAGCGTCAAATCCGGCAGAACAGTAAAGGATATTCCTCTGCGAAAGGTGATCACAAGCTTTGCGGGACTTCGTGCTATCGAGGACGGTATGGATTTTGTGATCGAAGAGGTGGAGGATGCACCCGGATTTATTGATTGTGCAGGAATCGCATCACCGGGACTTACCAGCTCGCCGGCAATCGGCTGTATGGTCGCTGACATCGTAAAAGAAAAATTACATCCGGAAGTAAATCCGGATTTTGATCCGGTGAGAAAAGGGATCCTGGATCCGTCAGAGCTTTCTCTGGAAGAAAGAAATGAGCTGATCAAAAGATCACCGGAATATGGAAATATCATCTGCAGATGTGAGATGATCTCGGAGGGAGAGATCCTGGATGCGATCCGAAGACCTCTGGGAGCGAAATCCCTGGACGGAGTAAAGCGCCGTACAAGAGCGGGAATGGGAAGATGCCAGTCAGGTTTCTGTTCTCCAAGAACAATGGAGATCCTCAGCCGAGAGCTTGGTATTTCCATGGAGGAGATCACAAAAACAGGCGGAGCTTCCAGACTGATCGAAGGAACCAACAAGAAAATTGCAGAGGAGGGCGAGAACCATGAATGATAAGATTATGGTGAAGAGAGATATCGTGATCATAGGCGGAGGCCCTGCAGGACTGGCAGCAGCCCTGGCTGCAAAGAAAGAGGGAGCAGAGAGTATCCTGATCCTGGAACGTGACAAGGAACTGGGTGGGATCCTGAATCAGTGTATCCATAATGGATTTGGCCTTCATACATTTCAGGAGGAACTGACAGGACCGGAATATGCGGCACGCTTTATCCGGATGGTAAAAGAACAGCGGATCGAGTACCGGCTGAATACCATGGTCATGGATATCAGCCAGGATAAGGTGATCACTGCCATGAGCCGTCAGGATGGAATGTATCAGATCCGGGCGAAAGCCGTGATCCTTGCCATGGGCTGCAGAGAGAGACCGCGAGGCGCACTGAACATTCCTGGATATCGACCGGCAGGCATTTATTCAGCAGGAACAGCACAGCGCCTTGTAAACATGGAAGGCTTTATGCCGGGAAAAAAGGTAGTGATCCTGGGATCCGGTGATATCGGACTGATCATGGCCAGACGTATGACTTTGGAAGGTGCGGAGGTTAAGGCTGTGGCAGAGCTGATGCCATATTCCGGAGGCCTGAAGCGAAATATCGTGCAGTGCCTGGATGATTTCGGGATCCCGTTGAAGCTTAGCCATACAGTGGTTGACATAAAAGGAAAAGAGCGTGTGGAAGGAATCACTCTTGCAGAGGTAGATGAAAACAGACGTCCGATTCCTGGTACAGAGGAATTTTTTGAATGCGATACGCTTCTCCTTTCTGTTGGCCTGATCCCGGAGAATGAGCTTTCCGGACAGGCAGGTGTGAAGCTGAGCAATGTGACTTCCGGACCGGTGGTAAACGAAAGTCTGGAGACAAACATAGAGGGTATTTTTGCCTGCGGAAATGTTCTTCATGTTCATGATCTGGTGGATTTTGTTTCAGAGGAAGCAGGTAATGCAGGAAGAAATGCGGCTCTCTATATACACAACAATGGCGAGGAAGAAATACCGGAAGAGATAAAGATCACACTTTCGCCTAAAAACGGAGTCCGCTATACAGTGCCGTCTGAGATCCGTATCGGTCATATGGCGGAGGAGCAGCTGGTCCGCTTCCGTGTGGGAAATGTATATAAAAATTGTTACATCCGTGCATATCTGGATGGAGAACGGATCTTTTCCAGAAAAAAACAGGTGGCAGCACCCGGAGAGATGGAACAGATCAAACTGAAAAAAGAGCAGCTTCTTTCCATTCTGGAAGGAAAACAGAAACAGGATAAACATGAACTTGTGATCCAGGTGGAGGAGTGATGAAAATGGAAAAAAGGAATCTTACTTGTATCGGATGTCCTATGGGATGCGCCCTTCTGGTGGAAATGAATGGAAAAGAAATCATTTCCGTCATAGGAAATACCTGTAAAAAAGGTGCGGAATATGCAGTGAAGGAAGTGACAAATCCGACCAGGATCGTGACAACGACCGTTCGTGTGAAGAATGGAAGTATGCCGGTGGTGTCAGTAAAGACAGCACAGGATATTCCGAAAGAAAAGATTTTTGACTGTGTGGAAGCGCTGCGGGATGTATGTGTGGAAGCGCCGGTTCAGATCGGAGATGTGATCCTGGAGAATGCAGCAGGTACAGGCGTGGATATCGTGGCTACAGGAAATGTGAAGCAGATCATACAGTGATCTGCAAAGGAGATATATGGCGATCTGTATGCTTATAATATGTCAGCCCTCCGGCAGACAAAGCGAATAAAATAAACCTGAAAAGGCTTTTTTATCGCTTTGTTTGCTATGAAATAAAATATACAAAATGCACAAAAAATAATAACGAGAAAAAGAATAATTAATTAAAAAATAACAAAAAATATAAAAAATACAGACGAAAAATGTTGAAAATAAATAAAAGCTATGATATAATCTGAAATATAAATTAGCAAAAATGCTCACAACGATGTAACGCATTGAATGGAGGATGATTAGAATGAAAGTATTTGGACATCGTGGTTTCAGCGGAGAATATCCGGAGAATACAATGCTGGCGTTTCAGAAAGCCGTGGAGGCTGGATGCGAGGGAATTGAGCTTGATGTACAGCTGACCAAGGATCTGGTTCCGGTGATCATGCACGATGAGAAGGTTGACCGTACCACGGATGGAAGCGGATATATCTATGATCTTACATATGATGAGCTGTGTAAACTGGATTGCAGCTATCCGGATAAATTTGCCGGAAAATTCGGCAGACTTCAGATCCCGACTCTGAGAGAGTATTTGGAATGGATGGCTGAGGAAGAAGATCTGATCACTAACATTGAACTGAAGAACAGTGTTTATTATTATGGTGGTATGGAAGAGAAAGTGATCGACATGATCTGTGAATACGGACTGGAGGATCGGATAATTCTTTCTTCCTTTAATAATGCTTCCATCGTACTGTGCAGACAGAGCGATGAAACCATTGCAGGTGGTTTTCTGGTAGATAAATATGTGGACAATGCAGGCGTTTATGCAAGAACCTGTGATGTGCAGTATTATCATCCGAATCTGGAATACCTGAAGGAAGAACATGTACGCAGCTGTTCCCAGAACGGGATCGGGGTGAATGTCTGGACTGTAAACGAGGAAGAGGATATGAGAAGGATGAAGAAATGGGGAGTAAACTCCATCATCACCAATTATCCGGACAGAGGAAGAGCAGTGGCAGACGCGGATTGACACTGCGATGTAAAGACGCTTTCTGTGAGGTGCATACAGGAGGCAGGCTAAATTTAAAATCTCCGGCAGGAGGGGGTCCTGCTGCAGATCTATATAAGTAAAATAAAAAAAACTATAATAATGTATATGGAGGATTTTTACAATGGAGAAAGAAACAAGACCTTTTATTCCCTGGCAGCTCGCAGATGATTTTATGACAGCTGTATTTGAAAAAGTAGGAGTTCCGGAAGCAGACGCAAGACTTTGCTCTGATGTACTTCTTGAGAGTGACAGACGTGGAATTGAGAGCCATGGTTGCAACCGTTTCAAACCGATCTACATTGATCGTATCAAAGCCGGAATCTTAAACCCGGTAACCAAGATCGATATTATCAAAGAGACACCAACAACTGCAGTTATTGATGCCAACGATGGTATGGGAATGGTAGCCAGCAAGAAAGCTATGGATATGTGTATTGAGAAAGCACATAAGTATGGCATGGGTATGGTTGCAGTTCGTAATTCTTCTCACTATGGAATCGCAGGATACTGGACAGGTCTCGCAACAAAAGAGAACATGATCGGTATCAGTGGTACAAACGCAAGACCGTCCGTTGCACCTACATTTGGTGTTGAGAATATGCTCGGAACAAACCCGCTGACATTCAGCATGCCTACAGATGAGCCATTCCCGTTCATGCTGGACTGTGCAACATCTGTTATCCAGAACGGCAAGATCGAATACTACGCACGTATCGGACACGATACTCCTAAAGGTCTTGTTATTTCCAGAGAAGGTGAGGAGCTTACAGACAGCGTTGAGATCCTCAAGAAGATCCGCAGCAAACAGGCTGCACTTGCTCCTCTCGGCGGATTTGGCGAGACAAACGGAGGATATAAAGGATATGGATACTCCACAGTTGTTGAGATCCTTTCCGCAGCACTTCAGTCCGGTATCTTCTTAAGAGCACTGGAAGGAAAGAATGAGGATGGAAGCATCCGTCCATATCATCTTGGACATTTCTTCATCGCAATCGATACAGAAGCATTCATGGGTGCTGAAGCATTCAAGAAAACATGTGGCGATATCTTAAGAGACCTGAGAGGATCTGAGAAAGCTCCTGGACAGGAACGTATCTATACAGCAGGCGAGAAAGAGTACGATGTATGGATGTATCGTAAAGACAAGGGAGTTCCGGTAACAGAGGCAGTTCAGAAAGAGTTTATCGGACTTCGTGATGAATTCGGACTTACACAGTTCAAATTCCCATTTGAAAAATAATATTGCTGAGTCAGGCAAGTCGTTAAGACTTGCCTGATTTTGGTGAAAATATCGACATATCTTACAAATCTGTCTGGCCTTTGCAGTAAGAAACTGTTACAATAGAGTTAATGTCTTCGGATAATATGAGAAGATATGACTATATTGTGCGAATATTGCGGAGGAAAAGCAGATGAACAGAGAATTTCTGGATGCGATCGAGGCAAACCCGATCATAGCGGCGGTGAAAGACGAGCAGGGACTCTCCAACTGCCTGAGCAGAGAAGAACTTACGGTGATTTTTATTCTGTATGGCGATATTCGTTCTATCGGGGAAATCGTGGAACGGATTCATCAGGCAGGAAAGATTGCTATGGTACATATTGATCTTGTGACAGGCCTGAGTTCAAAAGAGGTTTCTGTCGATTATATTTGCAAAGATATTCATGCAGATGGAATTATTTCCACAAAAGCATCAATGATCAGCAGGGCAAAAAAGCTCGGGATGTATACTGTCCTGCGCTTTTTTCTCATTGATTCCATGGCGATTAAAAATATTGAAAATCTGGGAAATCAGCATGAGCAGCTGCCGGATGTGGTGGAAGTGCTGCCTGGTCTGATGCCGAAGATTCTCAAGAAAATATGTAAAACAAGCAGAGTACCAGTGATTGCAGGGGGACTGATCTCTGATAAAGAGGACGTAATGGGAGCGCTGGGGGCGGGGGCTGCGGCGGTTTCCACTACGAATCAGGAGGTATGGGAGCTTTAAAACTGCATAGATACAGCTATGTGGTTAAGTAATGTATTGGAGGATTTTTATATGGCAAAATATGTTATGGCGCTGGATTCCGGAACAACCAGCAACCGTTGTATTCTTTTCGATGAAAACGGAAGGATCCGCAGTGTGGCGCAGAAGGAGTTTATCCAGCATTTTCCGAAACCGGGATGGGTAGAGCATGATGCAGGTGAGATCTGGTCCACACAGCTTTCTGTTGCCAGAGAGGCTATGAACCAGATTGAGGCAACGGCAGAGGATATTGCAGCGATCGGTATCACCAATCAGAGAGAGACCACTATTGTCTGGGATAAGAATACGGGACAGCCGGTTTATCATGCCATCGTATGGCAGTGCAGAAGAACTTCAGAATACTGCGACAGCCTGAAAGCGAGGGGACTGGAAGAGAAAATTCGTCAGAAAACAGGTCTTGTTATTGATGCGTATTTTTCCGCAACCAAGGTAAAATGGATTCTGGATAATGTGGAAGGTGCCCGTGAAAGAGCTGAGAAAGGTGAGCTTCTGTTCGGTACGGTGGAAACCTGGCTGATCTGGAAACTGACCAAGGGTGCTGTCCATGTAACCGATTATTCCAATGCATCCAGAACCATGATGTTCAATATCAACACATTGGAGTGGGATGATGAAATTCTGGAGGAGCTTAATATTCCGAAGTGTATGCTTCCACAGGTAAAAGAGTCCAGCGAAATCTATGGGGAAACCGATCCATCCTTCTTTGGTGGAAGGATTCCGGTGGCCGGTGCAGCCGGTGACCAGCAGGCAGCATTGTTCGGACAGGCCTGCTTTGAGAAAGGGGAAACCAAGAATACATATGGAACCGGTGGTTTCCTTCTGATGAATGCAGGAGATAAACCGGTATTTTCAAACAACGGACTTGTCACCACTATCGGATGGGGCCTCAATGGAAAAGTTACCTACGTTCTGGAAGGATCCGTATTCGTTGCCGGTGCAGCAATCCAGTGGCTCCGTGATGAACTTCATCTGGTGGATTCCGCTTCAGATACGGAATATTTTGCGGGAAAAGTGCCGGATGCAAACGGATGTTATGTAGTGCCTGCATTTACGGGACTTGGAGCTCCTTACTGGGATCAGTATGCACGTGGTACAATTGTAGGACTGACCCGTGGTGTGAATAAATATCATATTATACGTGCGACTCTGGAATCTCTTGCATATCAGGTCAATGACGTGCTGGAGGTTATGAAAGCAGATGCCGGAAGTGATCTTGCAGTTCTCCGTGTAGACGGCGGAGCAAGTGCCAACAACCTTCTTCTGCAGATTCAGTCCAATATCAGTAATGTGGCTGTAGAACGTCCGGAATGTATTGAGACAACTGCTCTTGGTGCCGCATATCTTGCAGGTCTCGCTGTAGGATTCTGGGAAAGCAAGGAAGCAGTACTGGAAAGCCGCAGCGTGGAGCGTATTTTCCGTACAGAGATTGATGATGAGAAGCGCAGTGCGATGGTAAAAGGATGGAGAGCGGCAGTAGGCTGTTCCAGAGACTGGATTAAAAAAATCCAGTAAAAGATAAAAAAGAAAAGTCATGCAGCGGGACGAAAATGAAAATGTCCTGTGCATGGCTTTTTTGCGCTTCCGGAACTGCCATGGGCAGACCGGCGTAGTATTTCGGTTGCGGAACTGATCCGTCCGAACTTACAGAGTGGTCAGATCGATCTTGTAATCGTCGGAACCTTCTCCGTCAGCAGTGTAGTAAGCTGCTCTTTCTTCTGCATTTACATAGATGTGGAGCTCTTTGCCCTTAAGGCCTTTCGCCTCTGCATCTTTCTTAACAGCTGCTTCAAGGTCTGCAACTGTGATGGATGTCTCAAAAATTTCAAGTGTGATGCCGCTGATCTTATGATTTTTTACAGTGTTTTTAACTTCTTCTACTACTTCTGGTGCCTTGGCTGCTACAGTCTCTGTTGCTTTTTTTACTGCTTTTACAGTTTTCTCAGCTGCAGGTGTTTTCTCGATTTTTTCTACAGTTGATTTCACAGTAGCCTTGGCTTTTGTGGTTGCGCTCTTCAGGTTACTTGTTGCTTTACTAGTTCTTTTTTTCTCCATAATGGAACACTCCCTTCCACATATTTCGCTGGCAGAACGGCTCTGCCGGAATATGTACCCGTCTACAGTATCATGAATTTGCCGGAAAGTCAAATTTTTACCGGAGTATGTTGCATTTCCGGCGGTTGTCGTATAAACTGAGATACATAGAAAAAGTCCCCCGGGTTATTGCGGGAATACGATTCAGACAGGAGTACAGATATTGAAAAATATTCAGGAAGACATCAAATCAGGAAAATTTAAGCAGGCATATCTGCTCTACGGAGAAGAAGCGTATCTGAAACAGCAGTATAAGAGAAATCTGGTGAAAGCGTTGAATCCGGATGATGATACGATGAATTTTGCCAGATATGAGGGAAAAGGAATCGATGTGAGAGAACTTCTGAGCCTTTTTGATACGATGCCCTTTTTTGCGGAGCGCAGGGTGGTTCTTCTGGAGGATACCGGATTTTTTAAGAATAAATGTGAGGAACTGGCAGATTATATGAAAAATCTTCCGGATTATCTGTATCTGGTATTCTGTGAATCCGAGGTAGATAAACGAAGCCGTATGTATAAGGCAGTGAAAGCCTGTGGAAGTATCGGAGAATTTAAACAGCAGGATGAAAAAACGCTGATGCGGTGGGCGGCAGGAATTCTCGGGAAAAACGGGCGTAAGATTACCCAGCGGGATGTGGAGCTGCTTCTGTCCATGACGGGGACAGATATGGGAAATTTAAGGATGGAGCTGGAAAAACTGATTTCCTATACAGAAGGCAGAGAGGTTGTGACTGGAGAAGATATCCGTGCTGTCTGTACCACACAGACAACCAACAAAATTTTTGATATGGTCCGCGCCGTGACAGAGAAAAATCAGAAACGTGCACTGGATCTGTATTACGATCTTCTGACGCTGCGGGAGCCACCGATGAGAATTCTGTTTCTCCTTGCAAAGCAGTTCCGGCAGATCTGTCTTACGAAGAAATTATCAGAGGAGGGACTTTCCCAGACAGAGATTGCATCCAAACTTGGCGTGCCATCCTTTGTTGTGCGAAATCTGGAATCCTGCGCCAGGGCTTACACAGTAGAAGAACTTGAAAATGCGGTGCGAGACTTTGTGGATGCGGAAGAAGCTGTGAAGACAGGTACGTTAGGGGATGTGCTCAGCGTGGAACTTCTGATTGTGAAATACAGTTCGGCGCGGAAGAGGAGCGCATAGGAAAGAATCGTGAAATATCTGCCTAAAAGCCTGGAAATTCAGGGATTCTGCCACAGAGTCTTTCCGTTATCCCGGAGCCATTTTTCGTAAATTTTATATTCCGGCATCACAGACGCCACCACTGCGTAGAAGGCAGGAGAATGGTTCATTTCCTTCCGGTGGGCAAGTTCGTGGACAACAACATAATCGAGAACCTTTTCCGGTGCGAAAATCAGCCGCCAGTTGAAGTTTAAGTTTCCCTCACTGGTGCAGCTTCCCCAGCGTGTTTTCTGTTCCCGGATAGTGATACGGCCGTAAGTTACGCTCATTTTTTTGGCGTAGGCTGCGGTTTTTCTTTTGAATATTTTTCGGGCAGATTCCATATAATAACTGCGGCGGAAATCGGAGAGCGGGCGGTTTTCTCCAGGAGACGGAACCGGTTCGGATGCAGCGTGGGAGAGGTGCTTCAGAATCCAGCTTTCTTTTTGCGTGAGGAAATTTTCGATGGTGGTATCTGACATTGTGCGTGGAGCACGGACAGTCACCTGTCCGGAAGCGCTGACCTGGATTGCCAGTGTTTTCCGGTTACTGCGAATGAGACGATAAGGGAATGGATGAGTGCCCATAGAAAACTCCTTTCTTGTAAAAGTGAGAGCAGAATATAAAAAAAGACAGTCGCTGACGGTTCGACTGTCTTTCCTTTTACTTATAAGCTTATAACTAAAATATTCCGTGGTCTATTACGCAATGCTGTTGACAGCTTTGGAAAGACGGGAAATTTTTCTGGCGCAGTTATTTTTGTGGTAAACGCCCTTGGATGTAGCTTTGCTGATTGTGGAGATTGCGTCCTTAAGAGCAACCTCTGCAGCTGCCTTATCCTTATTCTCAACTGCTGTCTCAACTTTCTTGATGGAAGTCTTAACTGCAGAACGGATTGCTTTGTTTCTTGCAGCCTTAGTGCTGTTAACTAAGATTCTCTTCTTTGCGGATTTAATGTTAGCCAATTCGTACACCTCCGATTCCTAAAAAATATAATATAAATTACATTCACAGGAACAGACACGGGCGCTCCTATGAAACATGCTTATATATATTATTATACATGGAGTGTAATGTCAAGATGTTTTTCGGAAAAATTCCAAAAAAATATGCAAAAACTACCAGATGCTGTGGATGAAAGGGGAAATGGTACATATTTATGGGAAAATGGGGAATAATGAAAGGGAAAACATCGGAAAAGCTGTTTTCATGTGGATGACAGAGGAAAATGGCTGGCAATTTTACAGAAAAAGAGGATGAGAGTATGGCTGGAAGGAGCAGAATCAGAACTGACCTGGCGCTGGAGGCAACGGAACGCTTTCAGGAGGAAAATGTAGAAGTACATGGAGTGGAGATCAGGGAAAAATACGATGAGGAAAAAGACGTGCGGACTACCGTAGTACGGATCACAACAGAAAACGGGGCCAGGACCATGGGAAAACCGCAGGGAACCTACATTACCATTGAGGCGCCGGACCTTTCCGTTCCGGATGAAGATTATCACAGGGAAATCTCGGAAGAAGTGGCGCATCATTTAAGGGAGCTGATTGATCTTGGACGGCAGCAGTCGATCCTGGTGGTAGGACTTGGAAATCAGGAGATCACTGCGGATTCCCTTGGCCCCCGTGCGGTTTCCGGTCTTCATATGACAAGGCATGTAATCCGGGAATACGGGCTGAAGGCAAATACACATATGAAAATGCATCAGATCAGCGGGATTGCGCCTGGGGTAATGGCTCAGACCGGAATGGAAACCCTGGAAATTATTCAGGGTATTGTTTCTGAGACAAAGCCGGATGTGGTAATTGCCATTGATGCGCTGGCAGCCAGGAATACAGCAAGGTTGAACCGTACCATTCAGATTACAGATACCGGGATCAATCCGGGGTCCGGTGTGGGAAACCACAGGGAAGGGCTCAATGAAGAGAATCTTTCCGTGCGGGTGATCGGAATCGGTGTGCCGACAGTGGTAGATGCCGCAACCATTGTCCATGATTCCATGGCAAGCCTGCTGGATGCACTGGAGGAAGAAGAGCAGAAAGAGTTTCTGGAAGAAATGATTTCACCCAAACTTTATACTATGTTTGTAACACCGAAAGATGTGGATGAAACTGTGCGGTATTTAAGCTTTACGATTTCCGAGGGGCTTAATCTGGCATTTTCCGATAGTCTAATCGAAGAGGACAGGTCATAAAATACCATAAGAGGTGATCGTGGGTGACGAATATCCAGAGGGCATTCTGCGTGTTTTTGAGTCTGATCTTTCTGTGCGTTGTGGCTGCGCTTACGGGAGATTTTTTTAAGCATGGTGAGATATACAGACAGCTGCCGCTGTATTGCTTTCTGGAAAAGAAAGCTCTGCAGGAAGAGACTGGAAGGGACCGGGAAACGGAGATGCTTTTGAAGGAAAAAAATGAGGAGCATCTGGGCGAGGAAGTGGAAGCGGAGAACCGGAAAGAGCAGGAGGCACTATTGATGGCTGAGGCGGAAGAGGCAGAGAAGAAAGAAGAAAAGCAAAAAAAGGAAGTGCAGAAGTCAGAGGAGAAATCTGCTGACAGTACAGAAAATAAGAAGGATACCGGTGTGGAAAATAAAGAACCGGAAATTACGAAACCGGAAATTACCCAGATGGAGATCACTCCGGCGGGCTCTGATGCGGCAGAAAAGAAAGCTTCCGTCGAAAAAACGGTGAAAGAACAGGAAACAGTGGCAGTTCCGCATCCGCAGATTGACTTATCTCCTGCAAAACTGGCAGATTTTGATTATGTGATGAATCAGTTTTTTATTCTGGATTCCAATACGGAGACCAATGCACAGCAGATCAGCGGAACACGATTTCTGGGGGAAGATCTGTCCATAAAACAGGACAGTAAAGTGCCACAGATTTTGATTTACCATACCCATTCCCAGGAAACATTTGCGGATTCCAGGGAAGGAAAGGAAGAGGATACCATTGTGGGAGTGGGGAATTACCTTACGGACCTTCTGGAGGAAAAATATGGTTATCAGGTAATTCATGTGACGGATGCTTTTGATATGATGGGTGGAACCCTGGATCGGAGCAAAGCTTATGATTATGCGAGAACATCCATAGAAAAAGTTCTGGAAGAAAATCCCACAGTCGAAGTTGTGATTGACCTTCACAGGGACGGAGTACCGGATGACCGCCGCCTGGTAACAGAGGTCAACGGGAAATCTACCGCCCAGCTGCTTTTTTATAATGGATTAAGCTATACCGTTAATCAGGGGGCAGTAAGCTATCTGCCCAATCCTTACATAGAAGAAAATCTGGCATTTTCCTTCCAGCTGGAATACCAGGCAGCACAATATTATCCGGAACTTTACCGGGGAATTTATCTGGCAGGTCTTCGCTATAATCTGCACCTTAAACCACGTGCGCTGCTTCTGGAAGCCGGAGCACAGACCAATACCGTGGAGGAAGTCCGAAATGCAATGGAACCTTTTGCAGATATCTTAAACAGAGTCCTGAAAGGCAGTGACAAAGAAGGCTAAAATATGATATGATAAAGAGCAGTATGGAAAAATATGCGTTCCCAACGCTTTATACGAGAGAAATTTAAGGAGGACTTCCTGAATGATAGACCAGAGTAAAATTCGAAATTTTTGTATCATTGCACATATTGACCACGGTAAATCAACACTTGCTGACCGTATTATTGAGATGACGGGACTTCTCACAGAAAGAGAAATGCAGGCCCAGGTTCTGGATAACATGGAACTTGAGAGAGAGAGGGGAATTACTATTAAATCCCAGGCCGTTCGTATTGTATACAAAGCCAAGGATGGAAATGAGTATATTTTTAACCTGATTGATACCCCCGGACATGTAGACTTTAACTATGAGGTTTCTCGAAGCCTTGCGGCCTGTGACGGAGCCATTCTTGTTGTGGATGCTGCCCAGGGAATTGAGGCGCAGACGCTTGCCAATGTATACATGGCACTGGATCATGACCTGGATGTGGTTCCGGTGATCAACAAGATCGACCTTCCAAGTGCGGATCCGGAGCGTGTTATTAATGAAATTGAGGATGTAATCGGAATTGAAGCCCAGGATGCACCACAGATTTCCGCAAAAACAGGACTGAACGTAGACCAGGTTCTGGAGCAGATCGTCAATAAGGTTCCGGCTCCGGAAGGAGATGTGGACGCACCGCTGAAAGCCCTGATTTTTGACTCCGTTTATGATCCTTATAAGGGCGTTATCGTATTTTGCAGAGTGAAAGACGGCCGTGTAAAAAAAGGCACGAAAATCCATATGATGGCGACCGGATTTACCACAGAAGTTGTAGAAGTGGGATATTTTGGTGCAGGTCAGTTTATTCCGTGTGATGAGCTGACCGCGGGTATGGTTGGATATATCACAGCCAGTATCAAGAATGTCCGTGATACCCGTGTGGGTGATACGGTAACGGATGCGGACAATCCCTGTGCGGAGGCACTTCCGGGATATAAGAAAGTTAATCCTATGGTTTACTGTGGACTTTATCCGGCAGATGGAGCCAAGTATGGCGATCTCCGTGATGCACTGGAGAAACTTCAGCTCAATGATGCTTCTCTTTATTATGAACCGGAGACATCGGTTGCCCTTGGATTTGGATTCCGCTGCGGATTCCTGGGACTTCTTCATCTGGAGATCATTCAGGAGCGTCTGGAGAGAGAATATAACCTGGATCTTGTAACCACAGCACCAAGTGTTATCTATAAAGTTTACAAAACCAATGGCGAGATCATTGAGCTGACCAATCCGACCAATCTTCCGGATCCTTCTGAGATCGAGTACATGGAAGAGCCAATGGTGAAGGCTGAGATTATGGTAACCACCGAGTTCATCGGTGCGATTATGGATCTCTGTCAGGAGAGACGAGGCCAGTACGAAGGCATGGAATATATGGAAGAAACCCGTGCACTTCTGAAATACAGATTGCCCCTCAACGAGATCATCTACGATTTTTTTGATGCGCTGAAATCACGTTCCAGAGGTTATGCATCTCTGGATTATGAGCTGGACGGATATGAGAGAAGTGAGCTTGTGAAGCTGGATATCCTTGTAAATAAGGAAGAAGTGGATGCACTTTCCTTTATTGTCCATGCGGACACTGCATATGAGCGCGGCAGAAAGATGTGCGAGAAGCTGAAAGATGAAATCCCGAGACAGCTCTTTGAGATCCCGATCCAGGCAGCCATCGGAAGCAAGGTTATTGCCAGAGAGACCGTAAGAGCTATGCGTAAAGACGTTCTTGCCAAGTGTTACGGTGGTGATATTTCCCGTAAGAAGAAACTTCTGGAGAAACAGAAGGAAGGTAAGAAGCGTATGCGCCAGGTAGGTAATGTGGAGATTCCGCAGAAGGCCTTTATGAGTGTTCTGAAGCTGGATGATAAATAGGAGATGACTTTTTGAAAAAAAATATAAAACGGCTGTTTCTGGCAGCAGGACTTCTGACGATGACAGGAGTTCTGCTTACCGGATGTGGCTCAAAGAAGAAAAATGCGGAAGATGAGAGCGTGATCAAAATCAGTACAGTGCCGGAGCCTACTGTTACGGTGGCGCCCCAGGAGATAGATCCGTCTGCGGTAACTACCAATGGAAGTCTTAAGATGGTAAATGAATATCTTGCAGAGAATGGCGGGGATGCGCTTGGCATAACTGATGTGACGCCAACACCGGCAGCTTCTGACGGAAGTGCAGACAGTACAGGTGATTCCGGTTCAGATACTTCCGATAATGGGGAAGGAGCAGCAGATGGAGAATAAGGCAAAAAAGCCCCTGGAACTCTATGTTCATATTCCTTTCTGTGTGAAAAAATGCGATTACTGTGATTTCCTTTCGGGACCTGCAGGAAAAGAGCGGCAGGCGGAATATTTTCGTGCTCTTGAAAAAGAAGTGGCGGCTGTTTCGGATTTTCCGGATCGGGAGATTACCACAGTTTTTATCGGAGGAGGAACGCCCTCCGTACCGGAACCTGCGTTTATTGCAGGTTTAATGGATCAGATCAGAAATAAGTTTTTTATGGCCCCGGATGCTGAGATTACCATCGAAGCGAATCCGGGGACTTTATATAAGGAAAAACTTCAGGAGTATCTGGAGCACGGAATTAACCGGCTGAGCCTGGGTCTGCAGTCACCACAGAACCGGGAGTTGAAGATTCTGGGACGGATTCATACCTGGGAAGAATTTCTGGAAAGTTTTTTCATGGCAGAAGAAGCAGGATTTACGAACATCAATATAGATCTCATGAGTGCGATTCCGGAGCAGACATATGAAGCCTGGGAAAAAAATCTCCGCACAGTGGCAGAACTTTCACCGGAGCATATTTCCGCATATAGCCTGATTGTGGAGGAGGGAACGCCTTTCTGGGAACGGGAGCTGAAACTTCCGGATGAGGACACCGAATATCGCATGTATGAGGATACTGCCGCAATTCTGGGGGAATACGGATTTCATCAGTATGAAATTTCCAATTATGCAAAAAAAGGCCGGGAATGCAGGCACAATAAGGGATACTGGCAGAGAACCGATTATCTGGGATTTGGACTTGGCGCATCTTCACTTCTGAATCATGTGCGTTTTTCCAACACAGATAATATGGAAGAATATCTCAGAAACAGCGCATTTCCGGAAAAAATTCGCCGGAATGTGGAAGCCCTCACCAGGGAAGATGAGATGGCAGAATTTATGTTTCTGGGGCTTCGTATGACAGAAGGGGTATCACTGCGTGGATTCAAGGAATATTTCGGGGAAAATATGGAGAATATTTACGGCGAGGTTCTGAAAAAGCACCGGAATCTTGGTCTGCTGGAACAAAAAGACGGCAGGATCTTTCTGACCAGACGGGGAATTCACGTGAGCAACGGGGTGATGGCAGATTTTCTCCTGTAGCGGATTTTGTCGATTTTTTCACCTTGACGAACGAATGTTCTGATTGTATACTGTAAAAAACAAACAGAAATTTTACAGCAGAATGAGAGACAGATATTCTGCTATAGAAGAAAATACCGGAAGATTTTTATATGGCCGGGCAGAGTAGGAGGCTTTCATGTCAGCAGAAGTGAACGATAAGAAGCGTTTTATCAGAATACGTGGAGCGAATGAGAATAATCTTAAGAATCTCAGCGTGGATATTCCCAGAGACCAGTTTGTGGTACTTACCGGGCTCAGTGGATCCGGTAAGTCATCCCTTGCGTTTGATACGATCTATGCGGAAGGACAGAGGCGTTATATGGAATCTCTTTCTTCCTATGCAAGACAGTTCCTTGGACAGATGGAGAAACCGGATGTGGAGAGCATCGAGGGACTGCCTCCTGCGATTTCCATTGATCAGAAGTCAACGAACCGGAATCCCCGTTCTACTGTGGGAACTGTAACGGAGATCTATGATTATTTCCGTCTTCTGTATGCCCGTGTGGGAATTCCACACTGCCCGAAATGTGGAAGAGAGATCCGCAAGCAGACCGTAGACCAGATGGTAGATCAGATTATGATGCTTCCGGAGCGGCAGAAGATTCAGCTTCTTGCACCGGTAGTCCGTGGTCGGAAGGGAACACATGCCAAGCTTCTGGATCAGGCCAGAAGAAGCGGATATGTAAGAGTACAGATTGATGGAAGTCTGTATGAACTTTCAGAAGAGATCAAGCTGGATAAGAACATTAAGCATAATATTGAGATTGTTGTGGACCGTCTCATTGTGAAACCAGGAATTGAGAAACGTCTTTCCGATTCCATTGAGACAGTACTGGAACTGGCAGACGGCCTTCTCGTAGTAGATACCATGGACGGGAAACTTCTGAACTTCAGCCAGAGTTTTTCCTGCCCGGACTGCGGAATCAGCATTGATGAGATCGAACCGAGGAGCTTTTCTTTCAATAATCCCTTCGGTGCCTGCCCGCAATGTCTGGGACTTGGTTATAAGATGGAATTTGATATTGACCTGATGATTCCGGATAAGAAGCTGAGCATCAATGAGGGAGCAATTGCAGTTCTCGGATGGCAGTCCTGTACAACACAGGGAAGTTTTTCCAGGGCGATTCTGGATGCCCTTGCCAGAGAATATGATTTTTCCCTGGATACACCGTTCTGTGAATACCCGAAGAAAATTCAGGATATTCTCATCAACGGTACCGGTGGCCATTCGGTGAAAGTTTATTATAAAGGCCAGCGTGGGGAAGGAGTCTATGATGTGGCATTTCCGGGACTGATCCGGAATGTGGAGCAGAGATACCGGGAGACCGGTTCTGAGACCATGAAGCAGGAATATGAGAGCTTTATGCGTATCACTCCATGTAATACCTGCAAGGGCCAGCGACTGAAAAAGGAATCTCTGGCAGTGACTGTGGCAGATAAGAATATCTATGAAGTGACCAATATGCCAGTGGAGAAACTGCAGGGCTTTCTCCATGACCTGAAGCTTTCCAGCCAGCAGGAGCTGATCGGGAAGCAGATCCTGAAGGAAATCCGTGCCAGAGTAGGATTTCTGGCAGAAGTGGGACTGGAATATCTTTCGCTTGGAAGGGCTACCGGAACCCTTTCCGGAGGCGAGGCGCAGAGAATCCGTCTTGCAACACAGATTGGTTCCGGCCTTGTGGGAGTTGCCTATATTCTGGATGAGCCAAGCATCGGACTTCATCAGAGAGATAATGACAAGCTTCTCGGAGCACTGATGAGGCTTCGGGATCTTGGTAACAGTCTGATTGTGGTGGAACATGATGAAGATACCATGCGTGCGGCGGACTGTGTGATTGACATTGGCCCGGGTGCCGGAGAACATGGCGGACAGCTGGTTGCCATGGGTACGGCCGAGGATCTGATGAAGAATGAGAATTCCGTAACCGGTGCCTATTTAAGTGGAAGACGGAAGATCCCGGTACCGGAAGTGCGGAAGAAACCAACCGGATTTCTGACAATCAAAGGAGCGTCCGAGAACAACCTGAAGCACATTGATGTGGATATTCCACTGGGAGTCATGACCTGTATCACCGGTGTTTCCGGTTCTGGTAAGAGTTCCCTGATTAATGAAATCCTCTATAAGAGACTGGCGAGAGATCTGAACCGTGCCAGGGTGATTCCCGGAAAGCATGATGATATCCTGGGAATTGATCAGCTGGATAAGGTAATTGATATTGATCAGTCTCCGATTGGAAGAACACCACGTTCCAACCCTGCAACTTACACCGGCGTTTTTGACCAGATCCGTGATCTTTTTGCGGCAACTGCAGATGCCAAGGCCAAGGGTTACAAGAAAGGGCGTTTCAGCTTTAATGTCAAGGGTGGACGGTGCGAAGCCTGCAGTGGAGACGGAATCATCAAGATTGAGATGCATTTTCTGCCGGATGTGTATGTGCCTTGTGAAGTCTGCAAGGGAAAGCGTTATAACCGCGAGACACTGGAAGTGAAATATAAGGGCAAGAGTATTTATGATGTGCTGAATATGACGGTGGAAGAGGCGCTGACATTTTTTGAAAATGTTCCTTCGATCCGCAGAAAGATTGAGACGCTGTACGATGTCGGCCTTTCGTATATCCGTCTGGGACAGCCGTCCACAACTCTTTCCGGAGGTGAGGCACAGCGTATCAAGCTTGCCACGGAGCTCAGTAAGCGAAGTACAGGAAAAACAATCTATATTCTGGATGAGCCGACTACAGGGCTGCATTTTGCAGATGTGCACAAACTGATTGAGATTCTGCGCCGCCTGTCCGAAGGTGGAAATACGGTTGTGGTTATTGAACATAATCTGGATGTGATCAAGACGGCTGATTATATTATTGATATCGGCCCGGAGGGCGGTGACAGAGGCGGAACGGTAATTGCCAGAGGAACACCGGAAGAAGTGGCGGCAAGCCCGGTTTCCTACACCGGTAAATATGTGAAAAAATACCTGGAGCAGAAATAACCGGTAAAAGTCCTTTTCAATTCCGATGGTTTTGTATATAATGAAGTGCGGGAACTTTCCGGCAGATGCTGTGAGATTATGCAATATCTGCGGGAGAAAGATATAGAAGAGAGAACAGAACAAGTCAGAAGATGCGTTGGCAGAAGAACAGTGCAGACGCAGGCGGGAGGATTTATGCCGGCAAAAGATATCGGAATCGATCTGGGAACCAGAAACAGTCTGGTGTTTTCCACAGGCAGGGGAATCGTTTTGAGAGAGCCTTCTGTGGTTATTTATGATAAAGATACAGAGAAAATCAGAGCTATCGGAGAAGAGGCCAGACAGATGGCGGGACATCTGTCATCCAACATGGAAGTCATATGGCCGATCCGCAGAGGCGTGATTGTAGATTATAATGTAATGGAAAAGATGCTGAAATATTTTATTTCTCAGGCCATGGGACGGAGAGCTTTTCGGAAACCGAGGGTCAGCATCAGCGTGCCAAGCGGCATTACGGAAATTGAGCGTAAGGCTATGGAAGAAGCTGCATATCAGTCCGGAGCCAGGGAGGTTTTTCTTGTGGAAGAACCGATTGCTGCCGCAATTGGAGCAGGTGTGGATATCACCAAACCTTTTGGAAATTTGATTGTGGATATTGGTGCGGGAACTACGGATGTTGCGGTTATATCTGTAGGAGGCGTGGTAGTTTCTGCATCTGTGAAGGTTGCGGGAGATAATTTTAACCACGCAATTATGAATTATGTAAGAGAGAAGCACAGCCTTTTTATCGGAGAGGATGCTGCGGAGAACATTAAAATCAAAATCGGGACGGCCAGCGAAGAGGCAGATCTTAGGACTATGGAAGTAAAAGGCAGAAACATTATCACAGGACTTCCCAAAGTTGCCACACTGACTTCGGAAGAAATCCGTACTGCCCTGAGGGAAGCTACCGGACAGATTGTGGAGGCAGTTCATGGTGTCCTCGAAAAGACACCACCAGAACTGGCTGCAGATATTATGGACAGAGGAATTGTTCTTACAGGTGGTGGAGCTATGCTTCATGGCATGGATGCACTGATTGAACAGAAGACAGGTGTAAGCACGCTGACTGTGCAGGATGCCATGCTTGTGGTGGCTGCCGGAACAGGGAAATATGCGGAAATCATGTCGAGAATGTAAAGGTTAAGGCGCTGCAGCAGCAGTGCCTTTTGCTTATAAAGGAGAAGAAAATGAGCGAAACAGTTACAGGATATATAGATCATGTGATTTTCCGGAATGATGATAATGGATATACGGTTATGGTGCTGAAGGGGATGGAAGAGGAACAGGAGCTTACCTGTGTGGGAACATTTCCTGCAATTACGCAGGGAGCGTCCATTGAGGCGACGGGAAATTATATCACCCATCCGGTATATGGCAAGCAGTTTCAGATTTCCTCCTATACAGAAAAAATGCCGGAAGATGCGCTGGCAATGGAGAGATATCTGGGATCCGGAGCAATCAAGGGAATTGGTGCGGCACTTGCGGCAAGGATCGTGCGACGCTTCGGGAATGATACCATGCGGATTGTGGAGGAAGAACCGGAGCGGCTGGCGGAGATTAAAGGCATCAGTGAGAAGAAGGCACTGGAGATCGCCGAACAGATGACAGAAAAGGCAGATATGCGCCGGGCCATGGTTTTTCTGCAGAAATATGGAATATCGCTGAATCTGGGAGCGAAGATTTACCAGAAATACGGACAGTCTGTATATGGGGTTCTTCAGGAAAATCCATACCGCCTGGCAGAGGATATCAGCGGTGTGGGATTCCGGATTGCAGATGAGATTGCTTCCAGAATCGGCATCCATACAGATTCAGATTACAGAATCCGAAGTGGAATGTTGTATACTCTCCTACAGGCTTCCGGGGAAGGGCATATTTACCTTCCAAAAGAGGAGCTTTTTTCCAGGGCATCCAGACTTCTGGGGGTGGACGTTTCCTACATGGAGAAACATCTCATGGATATGGTTGTGGACCGGAAACTGATTCTGAAGGAAACCGAAGAAGGGATAGTGGTTTATCCTACACAATATTATTATCTGGAACTGAATTCTGCAAAAATGTTATGTGAACTGAACATTCTCTGTCCGGAAGATGAGCAGATGATGAAAAAACGGATCTCCAGAATTGAAAAAGAGACAGGGACAGAACTGGACGAGATGCAGAAACAGGCGGTAGCATCTGCTGCCCAGCATGGATTGTTTATTCTTACAGGAGGCCCCGGAACCGGAAAAACAACCACAATCAATGCAATTATCCGGTATTTTGAAGAAGAAGGGGCAGAGTTGCGTCTTGCGGCACCTACCGGCCGTGCTGCAAAAAGAATGACCGAAGCCACCGGCTATGAGGCGCAGACCATTCACCGTCTTTTGGAACTGAATGGACTTCCGGAAGGAGAACAGGAGGGAAGAGCGGTTCATTTTGACCGTAATTCTGAGAATCCTTTGGAAGCAGATGTTATTATTATTGATGAAATGTCCATGGTGGATATTTCTTTGATGTATTCGCTTCTTCTTGCGGTAACTGCAGGAACCAGGCTGATTTTGGTAGGGGATGAGAATCAGCTGCCAAGCGTGGGACCAGGAAATGTGCTGAGGGATATTATACGCAGCGGGTGTTTTCCGGTGGTTGAGCTGAAGAAGATTTTCCGGCAGGCATCAGAGAGCGATATCGTAGTAAATGCTCACAAAATTAACCGCGGTGAACAGGTCACCATCAACAACAAAAGCCGGGATTTCTTTTTCCTGAAACGGTATGACGCAGATATTATTATCCGGGTAGTAATTGCTCTGATTCAGGAAAAACTTCCCCGCTATGTGGATGCCAAACCTTACGAAATTCAGGTCCTGACCCCTATGCGGAAAGGCCTTCTGGGAGTGGAAAGGCTGAATCAGATTCTTCAGAGATATCTGAATCCGCCGGATGAGAAGAAAAAAGAAAAAGAAATCGGGCAGCGCCTTTTCCGCGAAGGTGACAAGGTAATGCAGGTGAAGAACAACTATCAGCTGGAATGGGAGATTCTCGGAAGATATAAGATACCGGTTGACAAAGGTGTCGGGGTATTTAACGGAGATACCGGTATCATGACAGAAATCAATGAGTTTGCGGAAACCGCAACGGTGGAATTTGAGGATGGACGTCAGGCGCAGTATTCATTCAAACAGCTGGAAGAACTGGAACTTGCCTATGCGGTTACCATACATAAGTCCCAGGGTTCAGAATATCCGGCAGTGATTCTTCCGATACTTTCCGGACCGAGAATGCTGATGAACAGGAATCTTCTGTATACAGCAGTAACCAGAGCGCGGAAATGTGTTACAGTGGTTGGAAGTGAGAATACCTTTGCGGAGATGATCCGTAACGAGAAACAGCAGCAGAGATATAGTTCCCTGGATAAGAGAATCCGGGAACTGGACGAATTGGAAGCTTAAGCAGGAGAGCGCCATCGGGGAGAAAGGACTTTCTTGAAAAAAACAGCAGAAATTCTACTGGATATGCTTTATCCGAAAAAGTGTCCTCTGTGTCATCAGATACTGAAAGAAAAGAATAGTCTGGTCTGTCCGGACTGTTTCAAAAAAGCCATATCAATGAAGGAACCTCTGTGCATGAAATGCGGAAGACCGGTAAGGATGGAAGAAGAATATTGCCAGGACTGCAGAAGCGGGGTTCATCATTTTACAGAAGGAAGAAGTATTTTTCCCTATGGGGAAATCTGGCGTCAGTCACTGGTACGGTTCAAGTATTATGGATGTCGGGAATACGGAGACTTCTACGCAAAAGCCATAAGTATTTATGGAAGAAAATATCTGGAACGCTGGAAACCGCAGCTGATTGTGCCTGTACCCCTGCATTCCAGAAAGAAACGGATGAGAGGGTTCAACCAGGCGGCATATCTTGCAGAGAGGGTCAGCCGTTTTACGGGAATTCCGTGGAGTGACAATCTGGTAATTAAGATCCGGAACACGAAATCCCAGAAAAAACTCAATGCGTCCCAGAGGAAGAAAAACCTCAGAAACGCATATCTGGTAACCCGGAAAATTACCGGTTTTTCTGTACTGGTGGTGGATGATGTTTATACAACAGGAAGCACAATGGATGCCATGGCAATGTGTCTTCAGGAGGCAGGAGCAAAGGATGTTTATTTCCTTACAGTATGCGCTGGAAGGGCGTGAAAGAGCCGAAAAAACACTTTTCATAGGTAGGGAACTATGCTACAATAAATTTGATTGCAGTTAAATAAGAAAGCTTATGAGGAGTTATTTATGGTAAATGAAGAAAAGGTGAAGATCATGAATCGTCTTGCCATGTATGAGCATGGAGAAGGCAGGAAATATCTTCCGGTAAGCAGGTTTTACCGGAGTGATTATATTGGTCTTGCACTGATCAAAAATTTCTTTCTGGTAACCATCGGTTATGTGCTGCTGCTTGCCGGAATTGCTGCGTATTTCAGTGAATATCTTATGGACAATGTGAATAAGATTAATCTGGTTGCAGTAGGAATTTATGTGATAGTCGGTTACCTGATCGTACTTATTGCGTATTCAGTACTGACCTACATCCAGTATTCTGTGAAATATTACCGTGCCAAGAAGAGCGTAAAGGAATATTATCAGGATCTTACCAGACTGGAAAAAATCTACGGACGGGAAGAGAAAAGAACTCCTGCCCGGAGAAATGCAGGAGGACACAGAAAATGACAGCTTTACTTGAAATGAAACAGAATATCAAGAGATTTTATGGACAATATGAAGTATATATACTGCCGGTTCTGAAGTTTGCCCTGGCATTTGTCTATTTTCTCTGGATTAACAGCAACATGGGCTATATGAAACAGCTGGATAATATTTTTGTAATCCTGATTCTGGCACTGGTTTGTTCAATCCTTCCCACATCAGTAATGATGTTTATCGGATTTGCGATGATGATCGGACACTGTTATGCAGTAAGTGTTGAAGTTGCGGGATTTATGCTGGTGCTGATTCTTTTTATGATGATTTTGTTCCTGAGATTCAGCAAATCACAGAATCTGGTGCTGATTCTGACACCACTTTCCTTTGGGTTCAGCGTTCCGGCCCTTCTTCCGTTAAGTGCAGGTTTGCTTGGCAGCGCTGTTTCAGCACTTCCGGCAGGATGTGGAGTGGTGATTTATTATTTTATCCGTTTTGTTCATGCACAGTCTGCGGCGCTTAGTGATCAGGGAACGGAGATTGCAGAGAAGCTGAAACTGCTTTCTGACGGACTTGTCCAGAACTGGGCAATGTGGATTACCGTAATTGCATTTGTTGTAGTTGTTTTGCTGGTGAACCTTCTCAGAACGAGGGCTTTTGACTATGCATGGAGAATCGCAATCATTGCCGGAGGCGTGACATATATTCTGATTATTCTTGCCGGAGATTTTTGCCTTGATGTGACCGTATCCATGATACCGATGATCGTTTCCACCGTGGCTTCGGTTCTTGTTGGATTTGTGCTGGAATTTTTTGTATTTGGCGGAGATTACAGCAGAACAGAACGGCTGGAATATGAAGATGACGAATATTATTACTACGTAAAGGCTGTTCCGAAGGCTTCCGTATCAACTTCTGAGAGAAGTATCAAGAAGATTAACGCAGAGCCTGTACGGGAAGAAAAGAAGAAAGAAGACAGGGTAGTTTTCAGGGATGAGGATTTTTCAGAACGTAAAGATCCCAGAACCGTATCAAGAATGGAAAATTTTGAAAATACAGTAAGTGAGAAACCACAGGAAATTGATGAGATTGATTTCGAAAAACAGCTGGAAGAATCACTGAAAGACCTTTAAAAATTTTAGGAAGATCAGAAAGAAAGGAGGAGACTTATGCAGAATACACTGTCAGTTCTGGCCGGATATCTTGGGAAAATTTCACTTCCGGGGCTTGGTGTGATTGATATTATTGAGATTGGACTGATTTCTTTCTTTGTATATCAGTTTATGGCCTGGATTAAATTTACACGGGCATATACGCTTCTTAAGGGTATTCTGATAGTCCTTGGTTTTATTCTGATCGCCTACATTTTCAAAATGAATACAATCCTGTGGATTTTCCGGAACCTGGCCAATGTGCTGGTGATTGGTGTAATTGTAATTTTTCAGCCGGAGCTGCGGCGTGCCCTGGAACAGCTGGGACAGAAAAAAATTGTTTCCACAATTATTCCCTTTGATACCGGAAAAGAAGTACAGGAACGTTTTAACGATAAGACCATTAACGAGCTGGTTAAGGCATGCTTTGATATGGGTGAAGTTAAGACCGGTGCACTGATTGTTATTGAGGAAGAAATACGTCTGGATGAATATGTGCGTACAGGTATTAATATTGACGGTATTCTTACCAGTCAGCTTCTGATCAATATTTTTGAGCATAATACTCCGCTTCACGATGGTGCCGTAATTGTCCGTGGCAACCGTGTGGTTGCGGCAACCTGTTATCTGCCTCTTTCTGATAATATGGAACTGAGTAAACAGCTGGGAACAAGACACAGAGCTGGTGTGGGAATCAGTGAGGCTACAGATTCCCTCACAATCATTGTTTCAGAAGAAACCGGACAGGTTTCCGTTGCACAGGGAGGAGAACTCTCCAGGGGGCTTAACAGCAAACAGCTTCGTGAAGTTCTGGTTGCAGCTCAGAATAAGAAAGTGGTTGACAACAGCAAACTGCGAAATCTGCTGAAAGGGAGAGTGAAACATGAAGAAAAATCTGACTAAAAACATCCCTTTGAAAATTATGTCCGTCATTGTGGGCATTCTTGTATGGCTGATCGTGGTAAATGTTGATGATCCTATTGTTACAAAAGGTTTTGTGATTTCCGACGTACAGATTATCAATGAGGCTTATGTAGATCAGCTTGGTGAAATGGTTATGCAGGATGACAGCGAAAATACCGTACGTGTATATATTACGGGATCCCGTAAGACTGTAAACCGTATTACCTCAAGTGATATTAAGGCAGTTGCAGATCTGCAGCAGGCACAGTCTACAGATACCGATCCGGTGATGATTCCCATTACAGCCACCTGTTCCGGAATTCTTGCGGAAAATATCCGGGTGTCACCACAGAATCTCAGCGTACATCTCGAAAAAAAGGTGACCAAGGAGTTTGCGATCAATGTAAGCAGTGGAGACAGTAAGCCGGCACAGGGACTGGAAATTGCTTCACTTACAGCCAACCCGGAAAAAGTCAGGGTTACAGGACCGGAGTCACTTGTTGGTAAAATAGATAGTGTGAGCGTAGACGTGAGCTCCAAAGTTGATGGAATTGATCAGGATACAACGATCACCAACGCGGAGCTGACGATTACGGATAAGAATCAGGATACCCTTTCATCCAATTCCATGAGTTATCTGAAATTTGACAACAACGGAAAAGTGAATGTCACCGCAAAACTTTGGAAGGTGCGTTCCGATATTCGCATCAGTGCAGGATATACCGGAGAACCGGCAGAAGGTTATGTGGTGGACAGTGTTACGACTGTGCCGGAGACGTTCAGCGTAGCCGGAAGCGAGGAGGCTCTGAATAATCTGAAACTTCAGGGAAATACCATCTATCTCGACAGCGAGAATGTGGATATTTCAGGAAAAAGTAATGATGTAGAGAAAAAAGTTAATCTGTCAGAGCTCCTTCCGGATGGACTGAAGCTGACATCTGGCTCCAGCGCAGATCTCTGGATTACCGTGAATATCCTGCCGGAAGGCAGTAAGATATACAGTTTCCCGACGGAGGATATTAAAGTAAAAGGTCTGCCGGATAATCTTCAGCTGGCGTTTGAAGTCGCGGATATAGAGCTGAAGGTTCAGGCAGAAGACGGAGATCTGTCGAAGTTTGATCTGAAATCGGTGGGTGCGGTTCTTTCCATGGACGACTGGGAAGAAGGAAGCTATGAAGTGCCGATTAAGATCAGTCTTCCGGATGGATATAAGCTTCTGGAAGATGTAACCGCAGAGATCAAGATCTCCAAAGTTTCCAATGTGGACAGTGGAAACAGTCAGTAACAGATAAGAAACACTATACAAGGGAGACATTCGTAATGTTAAGTTATCAGGTAACGGTCAGAAACCCATCAGGGCTTCATCTCCGCCCCGCAGGGCTCTTATGCGGCGAGGCAATAAAATATAAATCTTCCATAACATTTCAGCATGACGGTGGCACGGCGAATGCCAAGAGTGTGCTGAGTGTACTGGGAGCCTGTGTAAAAAGGGGAGATGAGATTACCTTGATCTGCGATGGTGAGGATGAGCAGGCGGCGCTTGATGCGCTTGTGGCTCTTATTGAGAGCGGATTGGGCGAATGATACGGTAACAATATCAATCATTAACAGCAGCATGAGCAGGAGGGATTATTGTGAAGAGAAGAGTTGTGGCAATCGTACTCAGCCTTACGTTGTGCATGGGTGGTACACTGGAAGCCGGAGCTGCAGCTTTGGGCAGCGCACAGGTGCAGGCAGCAGAGACCGGCACAGATGTGACAGCGGACAGTTTTGGTGATGAAGCAGAAACTGTACAGCAGCCTCAGACAGAAGAGGAACAGACAGATACGGCAGAGGAAGATGGAACTGTAGATATATCAGGGGACACAGTAGAGACCCCGGATATTACAGAGACTCCGGATGTGACAGAAACACCGGATATCACAGAGACACCGGATATCACAGAAACACCGGAAGCAGATACAACAACTCCGGCGGATGAATTCAGTGCAGGAGAAGTGCAGGAACTGGAAGATCCGTCTGTAAAAGATACAAAAACACAGAATACCGATGACGGAGCTACAGCGGCAGTCGTTTCGGAGGGTGCAGAGCTTGTAGATGGTGTGGTTATTGCCAAGAGCAGTGACTGGGAATCTGACAGCATGGGATTCAGACTTCTCAAAAAGACAGCTTCTGATGAGGTGGTGCCGGCAACAGAATCCGGAAATCAGACAGAAGAACAGACGGACAGCAGCACGGAAGAAACTCCGGCAGCCGTTTCCGAGGATGCAGCTGACAGCAGTGATACAACAGATTCAGCAGAAACAACAGAAACAGAAAATACACAGGAGGCTGTACAGCCGGAAGTTTCAACAGAAACAGCTGAAGAGACCGAAAATGCTTCAGTTGAAAATCTGGCTCTGGATAATGGTGAAACAACAGAGGCAGCAGAATCTGATTCAACCGTTGCAACTACGGAAAAGAGTTATTTTACATCCGCAGATGGTCTTCTGAAAATCAATACCGATGGCCATGTCGGATATTATCTTTTCAATGAAAAAGGATATCTGATGCCAGGCCGCGTAACACGTGAGCCAGGCGTAGATGGTTATACCGGAACCAAGAAAGTAGAATGGTACCTTCTTGAGAAGGATAAAGCAACTCTGTATACAGGATGTGAAGGCCAGGCGATCACACCGTGGACTTCCAATCTTGGACAGCAGCAGAGAAAATACTGGCTGTGGACAGAAACAACTTTCCGCTATTACAGCTCAGCCGGCAATTATATGACGGTAGAAGAATGTAATATTTACGGAAAAGTCTATAAAATTGGAAGTGCCTATTATACACTTGCAAAAAATGGTGCACCACGTGTTGGTATCATTAAACTGACAACCGGTTCCACGACTTATGAATATTACTTTAAACCGGCATCCAAGAGTGGAGAGATCCCAGGAAAACTTTTCTACGGCGGATGGACCTATGTGCTGAACAGTAAGAAGGAAAAACGTTTCATTTACTGCAGTCCGAAGTCATCCACACGTGGACAGATCATGAAACATGGTGTTTATGTATCCAAGGTAATGTCCAAGAAATATCTGTATATGCTGAATTCCAGCGGCTATGTTATGAAGAGCACAATGGCAAAGGCCGCAAACAAGAATAATGCATATTATATTACAGACAGCAAAGGCCGTGTAATCAAACAGAAACTCGTCAAATATAAAAATGGATACAGATATTACTTCGGAAGTGATGGAAAGAGAGTTACCTGGAAAAACTGCTGGCACAGCTGTCCGGGAGCTTCCAACAAGATTTATTATTTTGGAAGTACTCCGGGAAGAGTTGTTGAAAAGCACGGATGGCAGAAAGTGACTGATACAAAGGGTAAATTCTTCGGCTGGTTCTACTTTGACAGCAAGGGAAATCATTATAAGAGTCAGATGCTGACAGCAAAGAGCTCCGGAAAGAGCTATTACTTTAACAGCACAGGACAGCTGGTAGGTGGTAAAACCAAAATTGGCAGCAAATATTACTTCTTTGCTACTTCAGATTCCAAGAACCATCGTGGATGGATGTACAAGAATACACTGATCCGTTATCAGAATAAGTGGTACTATGCAGACAAGAACGGTGTCCTGAAAAAGAGCGGATGGCAGAAATCCGGAAAATACTGGTATTATTTCAGTAATTATACAGCAGTAACCAATAAATCCATGAAGCGTGGTTCTGTAAACGGTTATCTGGACAGTCAGGGACGTTTTTCAACAGGATGGGTAATTTTCAGCGATTACTATGATCAGGTAAAATATATCGATCCGGATACAGGTTCCAAATATCTGACCAATACAAAACGCTGGATTGACGGTAAACTCTATTACTTCGATAAGAATGGATACCGTCGTAACGACCTTACTTCTATTTATAAAGGACCGTATTATCTGGAAGTAGATAAGACCAATGGTGTTATGACTGTTTATACAGATTCCAGTAAGAAGATTCCGGTTAAGACAATCCGTGTTTCCGTAGGTCTTGCCGCAACACCGACTTGGGATGGTACATACAGACTGAGCCGCAGTCTGAGATGGCAGCCGCTAATGGGACCGTCCTGGGGACAGTACGGAACACATGTTGACGGATGCGGACAGGGTGGTATTTTCATTCATTCTGTAGCTGGTGCAACAAAGAGTGTTTACAATCTTCCGGCAGGAGAATATCTGAAACTTGGTCAGCCGGCATCTCATGGATGCATCCGTACCTGTGTTGCAGATGCAAAATGGGTATATGAGAACTGCAATGGTTCTACAATCCATATTTACAGCAGTGGTAAATACAGCAGCAACGAATCCTTCAAGGGACCGTTAGGTCGCAGACCACTTGCCACATTCCGCGGAGATGGAAGTTTTGACCCGACCGACCCGGAAGTGCCGTGATTTTGAATATCTATTAAGTAAATAACAGAAGGCCGGTGATCAGCCAGTGAGTTGACACCGGCCTTCTTTATGCCATCAGAAAATACTTGGCAATAAGTCTTTACTTTCCATTTTATGGCGGTATAATAAATTCATCTGACAACTGATTATGATGATGGGAAAGGAACGAAGATGAAAAACTGGAAAAGATGGCTGGCAGCAGGGTGTATGGCAGCATTGTTAGGGATCGGAACAATGGGGACTACAGCGATGGCAATGGGTGGCGGTGGAGTGGACCGCAGTGATGCCGTTGCTGAGGAAGAACGAATTGAGAAAGTTCCCAGTGGAAAAGCAACACAGAATTCCACAACCAGTTCCAAAGCATGGAAGAAAATCAACGGTGTTTGCTATAATGGAAGCGGGCAGAAGCTGGAAGGAGCAATTACAAGAGGCATCGATGTTTCCGAATGGCAGGACACCATTAACTGGAGTAAGGTGAAAAATGATAATGTGGACTTTGCGTTTGTAAGGATTTCCTACGGATTAAATCATCTGGATAAGACCTACGATTATAATATGAAACAGACAGAAAAAGTAGGGCTTCCAGTGGGAACTTATGTATATAGCCTTGCAACTACCACACAGCAGGCGATGAAGGAAGCACAGCTTGCGATTAAAAAAATGGACGGATATAAAGTTTCTTATCCGGTAGTATTTGATATTGAGTATGAAAAAATGCGAAGCCTTTCTGCATCCCAGATTGCAAGTATTGCCAGAGCATTTTGCAATGAGATCAAAAAAGCAGGATATTATCCGATGATCTACTGCAACACAGACTGGTATGACAATAAGCTTGATTGGAGTAAAATGACCGGTTATGATGTCTGGCTTGCGAGATATGGCGACAAGATTCTTGCACCAGACAAGAAAAAATACAAATACACAATCTGGCAGTCAACGGATGGTGATGGTGGCGGATATCTGAAGACAACCAAGGGACTAATCAGTGGAATTCCAAGTTATTCTACGGTAGATGTTGATTTCGGATATGTGGATTACACAAAAAAAATTACTCCAAGATGGCATGCACAGAGCAGCTATAAAGCCTCTACAAAACCGGATACTTCCTCCGGAAAAACCGGATGGTACACAGAAAACGGAAAAAAATTCTATTATCTGAACGGTGTTAAGAAAACCGGCTGGGTTACCGTAAGTGAAAAAACCTATTATATCAATAAAACAAATGGAATGTACAAAAGTAAAAAAATTACGGATTCCAAAAATGTGGTGAGATATGTAGACAAATACGGTGTGATGGTAAAGAGCAGGTGGATAACCGTAAGTGGTAAGAAATACTACTTTGACAAAACCGGAAAAGCGTTAAAAGGCATGAAAAAAGTAGGCAAGAATTACTATTATTTCCAGACAAAATATGGTTATATGATGAAATATGTAAGGTATATGAACAGCAATGATGATGTCTATTATTTTGGTGGGGATGGCATCATGGTTAAGAGTGTATTTTATACATGGAGCGGAAATAATGAAAAACATACTTATTATTTCATGTCGGATGGAAAAATGTGCAGATCCTGGTTGACACTTAATGGAAAGAAATATTATTTTGATCCGGATACAGGAATTATGTATAGAGACTGTACTCTGAAGATAAAAGGCAAGAACTATACCTTCAATTCCAAAGGTGTATGCACAACGAAATAAAAAACAGCAGTAAAAAAAATGGCAGTGTAATCCGCAACTGCCATTTTTTTGTCTGTCATGGAAAATTATAAGGTATAAACCAGAATTCCTACAATAATAATCAGATTTCCGATGATTTTTCCGCGGGTAATTTTTTCCTTCAGGATGCGCCAGGAAAAAATCAGTACAAAGACATAAGCGGCGGTATCAATCACAGGCCCGAACTTCATGTCGACTTTGGTATAACACCAGGTATTTAAAAGAAGGACCCCGAAAAAAATGCCATAGGCCAGGATGACTCTCCAGTTCAGGTATTCCCTGAGAGGATTTTTGTAAGTGATATTGGCGCTCTGTTTCAGAAGAACCTGTGAAATTGCGGAAAAAAAGGTTCCTGCCAACATAATCAGCATAAAAGTTCTATTCATATTTCTGCACCGTCCAGACTCCGATTAGAACAATAAGGATACCGATAATGTTCTGAATCGACAGATTTTCGTGAAAAATGATCACAGCCCATACCTGGGACCACAGAAGATAGACGCTTTTGTTTGCGTAGGCTGTGGAAAGGGAAAATTTTTTGATTACCTGCTGCCATGCAATGGCGTAAATTCCACAGTTTGCGATCATAAGAAAAAGAAATACATAGAGAAGTGGGCTGGTAAGCCCTTCTTTATTATAATAAACCGATGCAAATTTGGAAAAAACGCTGGTAAGAGAAAACAGCAGGATATTCAGATGAAGCTGAATGTAATCTTTGAGTTTTGTCATGTTTCCTCCATATAAAATAAGTTTTGGAATGCGATAGCTGATAATCAATATAGCGCATTCGTCTGCTTTATGCAAGAAAATGTTTGAGCAATGTAACGGTTTACAACAGGAATTGAAAATGATAAGATTAAACGATAAGTGTCAACTGATACAAAAGAGAGGGAAAAAACTATGTGTCTATATTCAGTGGTTGTTCCTGTATACAATTCAGAACATACGCTGCAGGAACTGTACACTCGCCTGGAAAAAGTTTTCCGGGAAACAATAAAAGAAGAATTTGAACTGATTCTGGTAGATGACGGATCAAAGGACCGTTCTTTTGAGGTGATGAAAGAACTTCGTGATAAGGATTCCCGTGTGAAAATCATCCAGATGGCAAGAAATTTCGGCCAGCATCCGGCGCTTCTGTGCGGATTTGCTCATGCAAAAGGGGAATTCATTGTGACCATGGATGATGACCTTCAGCATCAGCCGGAAGAACTTCCGAAGATGATCAATGTCATGAACGAGCGGGATGATGTGGATGTGATTATTGCAAGTTATGAAGGCCGGAAACATAACCTGATTCGTAAGCTGGGAACCAAATTATCTGTCTGGGCTACTTCCAAAATGCTTGGAAAAGACCCGGATCTTCAGATCACCAGTTACCGTCTGATCCGCCGCTTTCTGGTAGAAGCCATGCTGAAGACCAATACATATCTTCCGCAGATCGGCAATCTTCTGGTTTTAAGTTCCAATCGAATTATCAATGTGCCGGTACAGCATGCAGCCCGTGCCTATGGAAAAAGCGGATATTCTTTTCGCCGTCTTGTGAAAGACCTGATCTATGATATCACAGCACATACGGCATTTCCGCTTCTTATGGTGCGGAATATCGGAATCGCAAGTTTTCTGGTAAGCCTTTGCCTGGCGATTTACTATCTGGTCCGCTATTTTATGTTCGGAATCTCTGTGGAAGGATGGACATCCCTGATGCTGGTAATGCTGGCATTCTTTGGGCTGACGCTGCTTTCCATTGGAATTATCGGAATTTATCTTATGAATATCCTCAATGAGGCGAAGAAGATGCCACATTATGTGATCCGTCAGGAGGAAACAGACTGATGAAAAAAGAAATCGGCGGTTACCTGGAGCTGGAGGAATCCACAGGCCGGGGATATTATCCGGAACTTTTTGGGGTAAACCTTGGAAGAACCGCACTTCTCTGGCTGATGGAAGCCCGAAACTGCAAAAAAATTTATCTTCCCACGTATCTTTGTGATTCTGTAACCGGAGCCTGTGAGAAAACAGAAGCGGAAATTGAATTTTATCATATGGATGAAAAATTACGTCCGCTTTTTCCAGAAAAGAAGCTTCCGGAGGGCGAATATCTCTACCTTGTAAATTACTACGGACAGCTGACTGATGACAGAATCCTGGAATATAAGGGGATTTACGGAAACATTATTGTGGATCATACCCATGCGTTTTTTCAGAGACCGCTGCCTGGCGTGGATACTTTGTATTCCTGCCGGAAATTTCTGGGTGTCAGTGACGGGGCGTATCTGTCAACAGATGCAAGACTGAATCCGGAAGCGAAACCGCTGGATCATTCCATGGGAAGGCTTGAGCACATTCTGGGCCGATATGAATATGATGCCGGTACTTTTTACCAGAAGATGCTGGACAATGCGGCAGACTATCATGAAATGGAAATCCGCCGCATGTCACGACTGACCGGAAATCTTCTCCATTCCATGGATTATCCTTATATAAAAGCAAAAAGAGAAGAAAATTATCATTTGCTGGCAGAACTTCTTCCGTCAGAAAGTATTTTTAATGAAGTGGTTCCGGAAGGGCCTTTTGCCTATCCCTATTATCATAAGGACGGACTGGCACTTCGAAAATGGCTGGCCGGCCGGAAGATTTTTGTGCCGACTTACTGGCGGAATATTATTGATCATTTTGGTGAAGATACCATGGAATATGACTGGGCCGCCAATGTCCTTCCGCTGCCCTGCGACCAGAGATACGGAGAGGAAGAAATGCGTTACATTGCAGATTCCATAAGAGAATGGGAGGAAACAAAAGCATGAAACACCGACTGCTGATACTGGGAACTCTGGGTGAGTTTGTACAGCTTGTATGTAAAGCCAGGGAAAAAGGATACTACACCATTGTCTGTGATGGATATCCGGATGGCCCGGCAAGAGAATTTGCGGACGAAGCGTATCAGATTCCGGTAACAGACACGGAAAAAATTGCAGAACTTTGCCGGAAAAAAAAGATTGACGGGATCATTACGTCTTTTTCTGACCTGCTTCTGGAATGTATGGTAAAAATTGCAGACAGGGCAGGGATTCCCTGCTATCTGAAACCGGAACAGCTTCCATGGTACCGTGATAAATCCCGGACAAGGGAACTTCTTCAGGAACTGGGACTGCCAACCCCCGGATTTCAGAAAATCCCCACAGCAGTGCTGAAAGATCCGGATAGAAAGTTAAGGCTTAAGGAGGCGCTTAAGGGGCTTCGCTACCCGGTAGTCAGCAAGCCTCTTGATAAATACGGTTCCCGTGGAATCTATATATCTGAAAATCTGGAAGAACTTATAAAAGCAGCAGAAAAAACAGCGGAATTTTCTGATATGCCGGAGATTCTTGTGGAAGAATATAATGATGGTTATGAATTTAATATGATGACCTGGGTCAGAAATGGAAAGGTGCATGTAATCAGCATTGCAGACCGCGAAAAAACATCTGTCGCAAAAGGGGAAATTCCTGTCAGTACAAGAAACGTTTATCCGTCCAGACTGATGTCAGAAGTGGAAAAACCTGCAACGGAACTTCTTCAGGCATATGTGAAAAAAACAGGCCAGAAAGAAGGCGCACTTTCCATGCAGTTTTTCTGGAAACCGGGAGAGGGGATTCAGGTCTGTGAGATTGCGGCCCGTTTTTTCGGATACGAACATGAACTTACTGATATGGTATACGGATTTAATATGGAAGAATTTCTTCTGGCTTCGCTGTATGACCAGGAAAAACTTGACCGTATACTGGCAGAACATGATATTCATAAGCCGCAATGCTGTGGCGCTGTGATCTATTTTCAGGGAAGGCTGCTGACAATCGCAGATCAGTCTGCGGCTGTCCGGCTCGGCCAGAAAAAAGAAGTACAGAAGCCGTGGATTTTTTATGAAGAAGGGGAAACCGTGATTGAGCATGGCCCCAACCCATATCTGGCTCTGTACTATGTAAAAACAGAAAACAGACAGGAAATGGACCGTCTGACACAGGAATTTTACCGGGATATGCATATTTTGGATTCTTACGGAAAAGAAGTTGCATATCAGAACCAGATTCCCGATTATACACCGGCAGAAAAATAGGCATTGAATTTGCAACATGAGTGTGAGAAAATGGAATGTACAGTTAATGTAGAAAAATAGAAAATAAAGAGGAAATACATGATTGATTTTAACAGACCTGCGTTTACAGGCAAGGAATTCGAGTATATCCAGGATGCGGTGAACCGAGGAATGCTCTGCGGTGACGGAATCTATACCAAGAAATGTTCCGCATGGATGGAAGAACGTTTTCATGTGGGTCATGTGATGCTTACGACCTCCTGTACCCATGCACTGGAAATGGCGGCGTTTCTTGCGGACATCCATCCGGGAGATGAAGTAATCATGCCGTCTTACACTTTTGTGTCAACAGCAGACGCTTTTGTACTGCGCGGAGCGAAGATTGTGTTTGTGGATATCCGTCCGGATACCATGAACATTGATGAAAAACTGATCGAACAGGCGATCACAGAAAAAACCAGAGCAATTGTTCCAGTTCACTATGCGGGAGTTGCCTGTGAGATGGATACAATTATGGATATTGCCAGACGGCATAATCTGAAGGTTGTGGAAGATGCAGCTCAGGGTGTGGACGCCTACTATAAAGGAAAAGCACTGGGAACCATCGGAGATTTTGGCTGCTACAGCTTCCATGAGACGAAGAATTACACAATGGGAGAGGGCGGTGCAATTCTGTTCAATGGGGATCAGTATCAGGAAAAAGCTGAGATTCTCAGAGAAAAAGGAACAGACCGCAGCAAATTTTTCCGCGGGCAGGTGGATAAATACCGCTGGATGGATTATGGGTCTTCGTATCTGCCCAGTGAACTGAATGCTGCATATCTTTATGCTCAGCTGGAACAGCACAAAAAAATCAGTGACAAGAGAATGCAGATTTATAACTTCTATAATGAAAATCTGAAATTTCTTGCGGAAGAAGGCAAGATCGAACAGCCCTACGTTCCGGAAGAATGCACGCACAATGCACATATGTATTATATTAAAGTTCATGATATCAAGGTGCGTACCAGACTTCTGAAATATCTCCGTGAAAAAGAAATCTGCAGCGTGTTCCATTATGTGCCCCTTCATTCCGCACCTGCGGGAAAAAAATTTGGAAGATTTTCCGGGGAGGATGTTTATACAACAAAAGAAAGTGAACGTCTGATGCGCCTTCCCATGTTCTATAACCTGGATATGGAGGATGCGAAGAAAGTCGTTGATGCCATTGCTTCTTTTGATGGCTTCTGATAAGAGAAGGGATAAATTATGAAAAAAATAAAAAAACTGTTTGTGGTTCTGGCAGCAGGGATGGCGTTGATGCTGCCGGTACAGGCCATGGCTGCGGTAGATCTCAATGCAAAATATGAGATCAGTACCAACCAGATTCAGGGATGGCCTGCAGGACCGGAAATTATTTCAGATACCGGTATTCTGATGGATGCAGATACCGGAGTGGTTCTTTACAACAAAGGTGCGGATGAGCAGAGATATCCGGCAAGTATTACCAAGATTATGACATTGCTGGTGGCAGTAGAGAATTCCACCATGGACGAGCAGGTGACCTTTACAGAAACCGGAGTGCGTAACGTAAATGCGGATTCCAGCAATATCGGTACGCAGGTGGGAGAGATTCTTTCCATGAAGGATTGTCTGTATGCACTGATTATCCAGTCTGCCAATGATGTTGCCGCACAGATTGCGGAACATATCGGCGGCACAGAGCAGGCGTTTATTGATATGATGAATCAGCGCGCACAGGAGATCGGATGTATCAATACGCATTTTGCCAACTCCAGCGGACTTCCGGATGACAACCATTATTCTTCCGCAAAGGATATGGCACTGATTATGCGAGAAGGCCTCAAAAATGAGGATTTCCGTACGGTAATCGGCACTGCAGATTATGTTATCGAACCCACCAATATGAATACCCAGCAGAGAATTCTGCATACCCATCATCCGATGTTTGCTCCGGAAAGCGGATTTTATTATGATGGCTGTATCGGAGGAAAGACGGGAACTACGGTTGCGGCCGGACATACACTTGTCACTGCGGCAAAAAAAGACAATACCACGTATATTGCGGTAACCATGCGTGCCGCAGATCTGGCGAATTCCTGTATGGATACTACGGCCATGTTTAACTACGGTTTTGAGAACTTTACAAAAACAGAAGTGGATGGCGGAAGTGTACTTCTTCCAAAGGGAACAGAACTTGCTTCCCTGACCACGAAGGCGGAGAATATTGACGGAAAAACAGAAACCAGTTATTATTTTGGAGATTATCTGATTGGAAGTGCCAGTGTGGCGCAGGCGACACCGTCACCAACACCGGAGCCGACTACTGAGGCAGAAGACAGTACAGAAGCCGACAGTACCGGAACAGATATTTCGACAGAGGATGAAAGCGGACAGACGGAAGCAGAGAATACGACGGAAAAAAAAAGCGTGCCTGCCATGCGTAAAATCCTTCTTATGATTATGGGTGCTATGATTCTGATTCTGATAGCCCTTCTTGCGGCTCTCGGAGTGAAAGAAAAGAAACATAAAAAGAAACACAAAAACAAACATAAATAGAAAAGGAGAAAGAAAAATGGGAAAAATAAAAGTAACACAGTGCGGAGATATTGAAGGACTGAAAGTGATCGAGCCAACTGTTTTTGGGGATTCCAGAGGATATTTCATGGAAACTTACAATTACAATGACTTCAAGGAAGCCGGCATTGATGTGGAATTTGTTCAGGACAACCAGTCCAGCTCCCGTTACGGTGTCCTCCGCGGACTTCATTTCCAGATCAACTATCCGCAGGATAAACTGGTACGTGTGGTAAACGGAGAGGTTTTTGATGTTGCAGTTGACCTTCGTGAGGGATCCAAAACATTCGGAAAATGGTACGGAGTAGTTCTTTCAGCAGAAAACAAGAAACAGTTCTTTATCCCGAAGGGATTTGCCCACGGATTCCTGGTACTTTCCGAGAATGCGGAGTTCACCTACAAATGCTCTGACTTCTATCATCCAAACGACGAGGGCGGTCTTATCTGGAATGACAAGGATATCAATGTAGAGTGGCCGATCCCGGAAGGCATGGAGCTTATTTTCTCCGACAAGGATCAGAAGTGGGGAAGCTTCGAGGAATATAAGAATCGATAAGGAATTACAGAATGAAGAAAATATTAGCTTTGCCGGCAGAGCTGTACCAGAATCGAAAGCTGGTTTTAAGCCTTGCAAAAAATGATTTCAAAACAAAATATGCAGGATCCTATCTTGGCATTGTCTGGGCATTCATCCAGCCTATCGTGACGATCCTGGTCTACTGGTTTGTATTTTCCGTGGGACTGAAAGCCGGAACTGTATCGGATTATCCTTTTGTACTCTATCTGGTATCCGGTATCGTGCCGTGGTTTTTCTTCCAGGATGCGTTAAACGGTGGAACCAATGCACTGATTGAGTATAATTACCTTGTAAAAAAGGTTGTATTTAAGATCAGTATTCTTCCCATCGTGAAGATCATTTCCGCACTTTTTGTGCATGTGTTTTTTGTAGTGTTCGCACTTATTTTGTGCGCATGTTATGGATATACACCAAGTTTATATACACTGCAGATCATTTATTATTCCATCTGTACCTTCCTTTTGGTACTGGGGCTTGTGTATGCCACAAGTGCAATCGTCATTTTTTTCCGTGACCTGACCCAGATCATCAGCATTTTTCTCCAGGTTGGCGTATGGCTTACACCGATCATGTGGGATATCAATATGCTGTCTTCACATCCATGGCTGATCAAGCTGTTCAAGCTGAATCCGATGTACTATGTAGTTACGGGTTATCGTGATTCCATGCTTGGTCATGTCGGAATCTGGAACCATGCTTCATGGACGATCTATTTCTGGGTGGTTACGATCCTGCTTTTCGGACTGGGATCTGTAATATTCAAACGTCTGAAACCGCATTTTGCAGACGTTCTTTGATCGAATCAGGGAAGTCTCCTGCGGAAACTTGCTCAGTACGCAGAAAAACAGCAAAACGGCGACAGATTGTGAGAGTGAACGATTTACACAAAAGTGAGGTTAAAAATGGCAGAAGATATTGCGATTTCAGTAAATGATGTCAGTAAAATGTATAAACTTTACGATAATCCCATGGACCGTCTTAAAGAGTCTCTGGGATTATCCAGAAAAAAGAAATATAAAGAGCACTATGCTCTGAACCACGTATCTTTTCAGGTGCATAAAGGGGAAACAGTAGGAATCATCGGAACCAATGGATCTGGTAAATCTACGATCCTGAAGATCATCACAGGCGTACTTTCTCCTACAGGTGGAGAAGTTTCCGTAAATGGAAGGATTTCCGCTCTTCTGGAGCTTGGAGCAGGATTTAACGGAGAATATTCCGGACTTGAGAATGTATATCTCAACGGAAGTATGATCGGTTTTTCCAGAGAGGAGATTGATGCCAAGCTGCAGTCTATCCTGGATTTTGCAGATATTGGAGAGTTTATCCATCAGCCGGTAAAAACATACTCCAGTGGTATGTTCGTGCGTCTGGCTTTTGCGGTGGCCATCAATATCGATCCGGAGATCCTGATCGTTGATGAGGCGCTTTCCGTAGGTGATGTATTTTTCCAGGCAAAATGTTACCGGAAATTCGAGGAGTTCAAGGAAATGGGTAAGACCATTTTGTTCGTAAGCCACGACCTGAGCAGTATCGGAAAATACTGCGATCGGGTTGTTCTTCTCAACAAAGGAGAAAAGCTTGCGGAAGGTGGCGCCAAGGAGATGGTCAATCTCTACCGTCGTGTGCTGGTGAATCAGTATGATGATGCAGATCTGGAGGAAGGTGCAGAGAATGCAGAAGCAGGGCAGGATGGTCAGCTGACAGATGGCACAGCTGGAGAAAATGTGTCGAAAAAAGAGCATGCCGGAGGCGGCAGGGCTATGAAAGACAGCCTGAATCTGAATCCGAAGGTTCTTGAGTATGGCAGTAAGCTTGGAGAGATCGTGGATTTTGCGATCCGGGATGATACCGGAATGATTACAAATGTGATCGAAAAAGGTAAAGAATTTTCTGTTCAGATGAAGGTACGCTTTCAGGCAGATGTCAATGACCCGATTTTTGCATTCACACTGAAAGATCTGAAAGGTACGGAAATCACAGGAACAAACACCATGTATGAACACACTCCTGTGAAACCACAGAAAGCCGGTGATGTGCGGGAGATTACTTTTAAACAGATAATGCCGCTGGAGGCAGGAGAATATATGCTTTGTCTGGGCTGCACAGGATATAAAGACGGCGATTTTACCGTATTTCACCGGCTTTATGATGTGTGCAATCTGACGGTGATCACAGATAAAAAAGCAGTGGGATATTTTGACATGTTTTCCAAAGTATCTGTGAAATAAGTGGAGGAACTACTATGGCGGAGTTGAATTTAGATTATTATACGGCGAAGGATCATTATTCCGATGGGGATATCGAGGAAACACTTCTGAAAATGGCACAGGAAGGGAAATCGTTTGAGGACCTGCCGGAGGATGAAGTGAGTTTTCCCATGGTCTATCATTTTTCCGGACTGCGGGAGAATATTTTAAGCTGGTACCCTCTGAAAGAGACGGATTCCGTTCTTGAGATCGGAGCCGGATGCGGAGCTATTACCGGAATGCTTTGCCGCAAGGCCGGGCATGTGACTTCAGTGGAGCTTTCCAAGCGTCGTGCAGACATAAATTATGCAAGAAACAATGATAAAGAAAATCTCACGATCATGGTTGGAAATCTCAACGACATGACTTTTCCGGAGAAATTCGACTATGTGGTAGTAAACGGTGTTCTGGAGTATGCCATGAGTTTTACGGAAGGAAAAACTCCTTACGAGACATTTCTTCAGCGTATGGGTGCATACCTGAAACCGGAGGGAAGACTTCTGATCGCCATCGAGAACCGACTGGGACTGAAGTACTTTGCCGGAGCACCGGAGGATCACACAGATCTTCACTTTTTCGGAATCAACGGATATCCGGGAAATCAGTCTGTGCGCACCTTTTCCAAGAATGAACTGGGAGAGCTGCTGGAAAACAGCGGCTTTCCTTTTCTGCACTTTTATTACCCGTACCCGGATTACAAATTTCCTACAGAAATTTTTACAGATGAGAGCCTTTATACCAATTCCTATGGAAGAAACTATCCGGTGTACACAGATAAGACAGCGGATCTTTTCTCAGAACATGCAGGGGTAAAAGCTTTTGAAAAAGAGAAGATCCTGAGCAGTTTTGTGAATTCTTTCCTTGTGGAGGCCGGAAGAACAGAAAGACAGGAGAAGGAAGAAATTCTCTATGTAAAACTGAATCAGGAACGAAAGGAAAAGTTTCGGCTTCTGACAAAGATCGTTCGTGAGAACGGAGAGGTCCGTGCAGAAAAAGAGGCCATGGTGCCTGAGGCAGAGTGGTTCCTGAAGACCCTGGAAAAGCTTGGAGCGGAAAAAACAGGCTCTGATAAATATAAAAATCTTCCATGCAAGGCAGAAAACGGAAAAGTCAGCTATCCGCTTCTTACCGGAAAAACTCTTCATCAGGAAATCGCTGAACTTGCTCATGAAGGAAAAACCGGGGAGCTCAAAGGACTTCTTAAGAATTTCCATCGGGATTTTTTCCAGTCCCGCAGGATCATGGATTACAGAACGAAAGAGTTCTGTAAGGTATTTGGAAAATATCCCGGAAGAACAGATTATGAATGTGTCTGCCCTGCCAATGTGGATCTGATCTGCAGTAATATTTTCATGGGTGAAAGCCAAAATCAGATCATTGATTATGAATGGATGTTTGATTTTCCTGTACCGGTGAATTTCATTATGTGGCGTCTGATCCATGAACTGTATACTCATATTCCGGAGCTGCCACAGCTGATACATGAAGATGATATGATGGCAGAATTTGAAATCGGTTACACAGATTATGAGATCTTCATGAAATGGACCATGCATTTTGTTTATGAGTATGTTGGATGTGGATCCCTGCTTCCGTTTGAACAGAAAAAAGTACCGGTTTCCGTAACAGAGCTGGTGAACAGAGAAAGAGAAAAACACCAGATGCACAGTAAGATTTACTATGATCTTGGTGAGGGCTTCTGTGAAGAACATACGCTTTATGCAGAGGGAAAACTTACAGGAAACCGTTTTCGGGTGGAGTTTGATCTTTCCGAAATTGAGGGGATAAAGAATCTCCGATGGAATCCGGCAAACGGTCATTTCCTGAAAGTAAAAGTAGAGCGCCTGGACTGCGGATGCAGTGCAGAACTTGTGCCGCAGGGTGTTCATATGAAGGTGGACAACAGTATAACCGCATTTTTTACAACCGATGGTTTTTATCTTATTCACGTTACACACCCGGAAAATGTAGATAAGATCGTAATTGAGGGAAAACTTGACTGTCTGGAGCTTCCGGATGTGGAAAAGCTTCTGGCATTTGAAAAAGAACGGGAAGTACGCAGGGAACAGGAAAGAGTTAAAAAAGAGGCCGAACGTGCAGCAAAACAGGCGGCGGAAGAGGCAGCCCGTATGCAGGAAGAGGCACTGCGTCATCCTGGCAAAAAAGCTCAGGTGAAAAGGCTGGTCAAAAAAGTTCTCCATTATCATACAGAGCCAGCAACTGTGATGGGAGTGGAGGCAACTCCTACCTGTATGGGAAGTGTTGATTTTTTCCATTATGAAAATGGTACTTTAAATGCCATTGGCTGGGCATTTGATCCTACATTTGCTTCCATGGGACAGCCAAGGATCGTATTTTATCAGGGAACACAGAAGCTTCAGGAAGCTTCCTGTACTACGATCTACCGTACGGATGTAGCCAATGCCATTGGAAAGCCGGAGGCGGAAAGTGCGGGATTTTCTTTCCTGGCAACGGTTCTTGCGCCGGCAGAGATTTCTGTTTTTCTGGAATACGGAACAGCAGCAGATACCGGAAGATTCCTCATTGGAAAGATTCCCGGAACCAGAGATCAGAAGGAACTTCTGGTATATGCCATTGAAGATCCGAAGAGTATCGGAAATCTCCGCCACTTCAAACAGCGTTATGTCCGCAGTGTGAGAAAAGATTATCCACAGGCTGTTTATCAGCAGAAGGTGGATGTGATCGTGCCGGTTTATAATGGTCTGGAGTATTTTGACGCCCTGTTTTCCGGAATTGAGAAGACAAAGGTTCCGTATCGCCTGATCATTGTAAATGACAAGAGCCCGGACTTGGAAGTAGGAAAATATCTGGAAAAATATGCCGCTGAGCATGACAATGTGGTACTTCTTAATAATGAGACCAATATGGGCTTCCTTCCGTCCGTAAACCGTGCGTTAAAGATGGCGGAAAATCACGTTGCCCTTGTAAATACAGATGTGGAGGTTCCAGAAGAATGGCTGGAGCGCCTGATGCTTCCCATCTTCGCAAAGGAAAAAATTGCGACCACCACACCGTTTACCACCTGTGGAACCATCTGCAGTTTCCCGGATTTCTGCCGGGATAACAAGCTGTTCGAGGGAATGCCGCTGTGGGAGATCGATGACGAATTCCGTATGATCCGCCCGCAGTATCCGGCCATGCCTACCGGTGTGGGATTCTGCATGGGTATGAACCTGAAAGCAATCAGAGAAGTCGGACTTCTGGACGAGGAGAACTTCGGAAAAGGCTACGGAGAGGAAAATGACTGGTGTCAGCGTGCCATAGCAGCAGGTTATGAGAACGTACATGTAGATAACCTGTTTGTATATCACAAGCATGGTGGAAGCTTCCCGTCCGAGGAGAAACAGCGCCTTCTGAAAGAGCACAGTGATGCACTGCTCCGCAAGCATCCGGACTACAACAAGGATACCGCAGATTACTGCAGAAGAGATCCGCTCCGTCCGGTAAGGCTTTATGTGGAAATGAAACTTCTCAATAAGAAACTGGATGTGCCTACCATTGTGGCTTTTGACCATGATCTGGGTGGTGGAGCTACGGCTTATCTTGTTGAGAAAAGGCGTCTGGCACTGCGGGAAGGATACCGTTTTGTAACTATCCGCTATAATATCGTAAGCAACCGTTTTTACTTTACGTATCAGTATAAGCAGTATGAGATGGAATTTTTTGCCAACGATCTGGAAACTGCTCTTGGAGAGCTGATGCGTGTGGATGAGATCTGGATCAACGAGCTTGTAACTTACCAGAATCTCTATGGAACCCTGGAGCGTATCCTGCGTCTTAAGAGAGAACAGGGTGCGAAGATCCTCATGCTTCTTCATGACTTCTTTGCTCTCTGTCCGGCAGTGAACCTGATCGATGCGAAGGGAAAATACTGCGGCGTTCCATCCTGCGATGTCTGCGACAAATGTGTTCCGGACAACCGCAGCAATGCATGCACAGAGTATGGAAGTGGAACTCTCTGGCGTACAAAATTCCGGGAATTCCTGTCAAACTGTGATGAGATCCGTGCGTTTTCCGATGATACGGCGAAGCTGTTCAAGCGTGCTTATCCGGATGTATACAATCTCCATGTGATCCCGCATGCACCACATTATCTTCCGGCAGTGAAGAAAACCAGAAAGACCACAGAGACCTTTAACATCGGTCTCATCGGTGTGCTCTGCTACAAAAAAGGCCTGGAAGTTGTGAAGGCGCTTGCAAAATATATCGAAGAGAATGATCTGAGTATCCGTCTGAGACTGATCGGTACTTCCGATGAAGAGATCGAAAGCCCGGTATTTTCCCAGACAGGAAGATATACAAGAGAAGAGATCCCGAGGCTTACCCTGGAGCAGGATATTGATATGTTCCTGATCCCGTCTGTATGGCCGGAGACCTTCTCCTACACAACCTCCGAGATCATTTCCATGGGCTTCCCGGTAGCTGTGCTTCCGGTAGGCGCACCTGTGGAACGTGTAAAACGTTATGGGAAAGGTCTTGTTCTTAAGAATGAGCAGCCGGAGAATATTGTGGAAGAGATGATTTCCCTGTGGAAAACTCTTGGCGGAAATGAACTTCCTGTGGAAAAAAGCAAGATTCTTTTTGTCGGGGAGGAAATTTCCTTTGCATCCAGATATCGTGTGGAACATTTCCGGGAGCAGCTGATCCTTAACGGATATGCATCGAAATTTATCCAGATGGATCAGGCAGAGCAGGAGAAGATCGAAGAATATACAGCAGTTGTGATGTACCGCTGCAGTAAACTGATGGAAGCGGAGATGCTGGCCGACCGGGCAAAAGCTGCCAAAATTCCTGTTTACTATGATGTGGATGACCTGGTATTTGATTACGAAAAAATTTCCGGACTGCATTTCCTTAAAGGCAGCGAATACAGCGATTTCCGTACAACCACAGACCGAATCCACGGATGTATGGAATTCTGCGACGGATATTTTACGTCCACGGAAACGCTGGCAGAGGAAATCCGGGAGGAATTTCCGGGAAAACCGGTGGTGATCAACCGTAACTGCATGAGTATGGAGATGGAAGTTCTGTCTCACGAAGCGGTGGAACAGACAGATAAAGATAAAGACCGGATCTATATCGGATATCTGAGCGGTTCCAAAACCCATGATCAGGATTTTGTCCAGGTGGAAGCCGCACTTTTGGAAGTGATGGAGCGTCATCCTGAGGTTTATCTGAAGCTGGTAGGTGTTCTGGATGAGTCCGGAATGGAGCCGGTACAGAACCGTATTGAAAAGCTTCCGTTTATGGACTGGAGACAGCTGCCAGGAGTCATCGCAGGACTGGATATCAACCTGATGCCGCTGGAGAACACACTGTTCCACTGCTGTAAGTCCGAAAACAAGTGGACGGAGGCAGCCCTTGTGAAAGTTCCAAGTGTCATGAGCCGCAACCGTGAGATGGAATATGTGATCGAAAATGGAAAAGACGGCTGGATGTGCACCACGAAAGAAGAATGGGTCAGTGCCCTGGAATCTCTGGTAACCGATGAGAAGGCCAGAAAAGCCATGGGAGAGGCCGCACATCAGAAAGTTATGGAACATTACCTGACAGAGAATACCGGAAAGGACGCAATGGAGGAATTGTTATGCAGCGAGAGCTATACGAAGTAGAAAAAGACAGGTTTGACCTGAAGGACAGTTCCCTGTATCACCTTCAGGGAACCTGGCCGAAAGACCATAAGCCGGAAGCCGTTCTTGACGGGGAAAAACTTCCAGCTGCCATCAGTGCCCAGGAGCGTGTCAGCGCCCTGGAGCGCTTTAAAGATCTGGATCTGGTAAACGGGGAACGTGTGCAGATGGAAATAAAGCTTCCGGATCTGGAAGGCAAAAAGAAGCTTGTTGTCTATGCGGTAAAGGGCGGAAAACGTATCCAGTGGTTTGCTGTTTCCGCGGCGCAGCTTTACAGGAAGCAGGGAAAACCACAGTACTTTATCGAAAGTATTGAGGTGGAATCCGCAGAAAAAATCTGCCGTGTCCGTGGATGGGCAGCTTTTAACCGTCCCTTAACCATTCGTCTGGAAGACCGCAGCCGGAAGGAAATCCCCTGCGAGATCACCAGACTGAAACGGGTGGATGTGCAGAACCAGTACCAGGAAACAGAAATTGATGAGAAGAGCGGATTTTTCTTTGAATTCCATTATGACAATGTGAAGGAATTTTACATTGTATTTGAGGCCGGCAATGTGCGGACACTTCGTCTGGTGCATCTGCAGCCACAGAAGCGCCTTGCGGAGAAAGCCGCGGTATATTTCCGGAAGGGAAGCCGCTACATGAAACTTCACGGGGCAGCAGCCCTTACCGGAAAAGTTTTCGGAAAGGTAATGAACCGGAAAAACCGTCCTGTGGATTATTCCAAATGGATTGTGAAACATCTGCCGGATAAGGCGGAACTTGCGGAAGAGAGAAAAACAAAATTTTCCTGGAATCCCAAGTTCAGTATTGTGATCCCGCTTTACAAGACCCCGGAGAAATATCTCCAGCAGCTGGTGGATTCCATTGAGGCCCAGACTTACGGAAACTGGGAGCTTTGTCTTTCGGATGGAAGCGGAGTGGACTCTCCTCTTACCGATTATCTTGCCGGACTGGAAAAAAGTGATGAAAGAATCCGGGTGATCCGCAATGACCAGGCACTTCAGATCGCGGAGAATACCAATGCGGCTATGGAAGCGGCAACCGGAGATTTTATCGTGTTTGCAGATCATGATGATGAGATGACACCGGATGCCCTGTTCCAGTGCGTGAAGGCACTGAATGAAAATCCGGAGATCGAGGTCCTGTATTCAGACGAGGATAAGATGTCCATGGATGGCCATAAATTTTTCCAGCCTCATTTCAAACCGGACTTCAATATCGATCTTTTGTGTACAGTAAACTACATCTGCCATCTTTTTGTTGTAAAAAAAGAGATCGTGGATCAGACCGGAATGCTGAAGAAAGAATTCGACGGCGCACAGGATTACGACTTTGTATTCCGCTGCGTGGAAGCTGCGGGAAGAGAGAAGATCCATCATATCCCGAGGATCCTTTATCACTGGAGATGCCATGAGGATTCCACAGCAGAGAATCCGGAAAGCAAGATGTACGCCTTTGACGCAGGCGCACGTGCCATTAAAGCTCATTATGACAGGATCGGTGTTCCGGTAGAGATCGAGAAGGGCGAGTATCTTGGTCTTTACCGCACGAAATTCCTCTGGGAGGAAAAACCGCTGATCTCCATTATCATCCCGAACAAAGATCACATCGATGATCTGAAGAGATGTATTGATTCCATCGAAGAAAAAGCGACTTACCGCAATTATGAGTATGTGATCGTGGAGAACAACAGTACGGAAGATGAGACATTCGCTTATTATAAAGAGCTGGAAGCCTCCAATCCGAAGGCTCATGTGGTGTACTGGGATGGCATTTTCAACTATTCCGCCATCAACAATTTCGGTGCTTCTCATGCCAAAGGTGAGTATCTGCTTCTTCTCAACAACGATACGGAGATCATCAGTCCGGACTGTCTGGAACAGCTTCTGGGATACTGTATGAGACCGGATGTTGGAGCTGTGGGAGCGCGTCTCTATTATGAGGATGATACTGTGCAGCACGCAGGTGTGGTCATTGGTTTCGGCGGCATTGCGGGACACTGCTTTGTGCAGCAGAAGAGGGACGCTACGGGATACTGCCACAGGATCATCTGTGCCCAGGATTACAGTGCGGTGACAGCTGCCTGCATGATGGTAAAACGTGAGGCTTTTGACAAGGTTCACGGATTAAGCGAAGAATTCCAGGTTGCTTTTAATGATATTGATTTCTGCCTCCGTCTTGGAAAAGCCGGATATCTGGTTGTGTACAATCCTTATGCGGAGCTTTATCACTATGAGTCCAAATCCAGAGGTCTTGAGGATACGCCGGAGAAAGTGGCAAGATTTAACCGTGAGATCGCTTCCTTTGAGAAGCACTGGCCGGAAATCCTCCGTGACGGAGATCCTTACTATAACCCGAACCTTACACTGGAGAGTCAGGATTTCTCTCTGAAGCGGATATAGGAGGAACTGATCTTGGAAAAGAAAAAAATCTGGAAAGAAGAACGGTTTCAGGTGCTGGTTCTTGTCCTGGCAGCATTTCTGCTTTTGACTGCATGGGCATTCATGCAGCCGCTGGGAGCGGGCCCCGATGAAAAAATGCGCTACATGGTGGCACAGTATCTTCATAAACATCCGGGAAAACTTCCTCTCGGAGATGATCCTGCCATCCGGGATGCCACCTGGGGAATTTCCTATGCCTATTATCCCATTCTTTCCTATATGGTATCTGCTGTATTTATGGGAATTGCAGGTCTGTTCCATGCTTCTGCCGACGGACTTCTCCATGCGGCAAGAATGGCAGATGTGCTTTTTGTGACCGGATCTGTGTATTTCGTTGTGAAAGCATCCGGAAAGCTTTTCCCAAAAGAGGGAAGATGGCTGTTTGCGGCGCTGGCAGGTTTTATGCCACAGGCACTGTTTTTGGGAACTTATGTAAATACGGATTCCCTGGCACTTTTGTCTATGGGAATGATCCTGTATTCCTGGTCCTGTTATCTGGAAGAAGGAGACTGGAGTCTCAAAAATTCGCTCCTGTTGGCTGTTGGCATGGCGGTCTGTGCACTGTCTTACTATAATGCCTACGGCTGGATTTTATGCAGCTTCCTGTTTTTCTGCCTGACAGTCCTTCTGTGCAGGGAAGAACCGGTAAAACAGAGAATTGCCTTTCTGTTTCGAAGAGGAATTGTGATCGCAGTTGTAACTCTTGTTTTATGTGGATGGTGGTTTGTGCGAAATGCCATTCTTTATGACGGAGATTTTATCGGAAGAAAAGCCTGCGCTGAATGTGCGGAGAAATATGCGGCCATTGATTACCGGCCGTCCAGGTATCCCACACCGGAGAAACTGAAATGGACGTGGAAAGATATTCTCCTTTATCAGGACCCGGGCTGGCAGCATAACTGGCTTCTCACAGTTCTGGTGAGCTTTATCGGAACTTTCGGGCTGATGCAGATTTATATGCCTTACGGCGTGAGCAAGGCATATTTTCTGTTCTTCGGACTGGGCGGAATTGGGATTCTGTCCATGCTGGGAATGTTTTATCCGAAGAAGCGTACCGTTGTAAAAGAACGAAAAACATCGGGCGGTGAAAAACTGAAGATAAAAACAGTGACAGTGTCCGATAAATGGGATAGAAAAGGAATCTTCCATTTGTTGATGGTTCTGCTGATTCTGATTCCTGTTGGACTGTTTATGTACTATGTGTATTACAGTGACAACCAGGCACAGGGACGTTATATTATCCCTGCTCTGTATCCGGCTATGTATTTTGTGACAGCCGGCTGGAACCGTCTGCTGGAACGTTTTGTAAAAAAAGAAAAGATCAGAATGTGGATCTACCGGGTTTTGAGTGCACTTCTGGTGGCTTCACCGTTTCTGTGCTATAGCTTCCTGGTAGTTCCGTTTTATCGCTGATACCCTGAAGAGAAAATTGACAACAAAAAATCCCTCCTGTATATCTGGATGTTGTAACCGGTATACAGGGGGGATTTCTTTAGTGAACGGGGGATATCCACCTAATTTCTATAATATATGTAAGATAAAATACGATACAGATCAGGAGCGGATGATCTTGATCATACGCCACAGAAGCAGGATCAGAAGCAGAACGCCAACGCCACCGATTACAAAATAAGGAATGGGGGAGCGGGATTCGGAATAAGCTTTTGCTGCATCCATGTTGTCGTCATTTTCCTGAACCTCTGTGGTGGTACTTTCTTCGGAAGTATCTTCCACTACGGCAGTTCCAACCTGAGCTCCGCCAAAGGAATAGGTGCGGAGAAGCTGTCCATCGGATGGCGTATCTTCTGTAGTCAGGTCATCGGAAGTTGCACCGGCCGGAACCATTACAGTACCTCCGGACAGGATGTGGAAATCTTCTTCTGCAAGATCCAGAAGCTGGAAGTTGGCGAAGCCGTAGTCCATCAGAGTGATGGCTTCATTGGCTGTCTGTCCGGTTGCACCGTTCATAACAACACAGATCAGAGTAGTGCTGTTACGCTCGGCAGCAGTTACAAGGACGCTTCCGGAAGCTGTGGTAGTACTCTCACGTCCGCCGATACAGCCCTGATAATAAGTGGCGGAAGTCGGAGTTGTCATGGAAAAGGAACTGGTAAGGTTTCTGGCACCGCCGGAAACATTGGTAGCCGGTATCGTATAGGAAGTGGCACCGGAAATTGTGCGGAAACTGTCATTGCTGATAGCTGCCTTCATAATCAGGGCCAGGTCATGGGCGGTGGTGTGCTGATTATCGTCCGGAAGACCGGTAGGATTGGTAAATACGGTATTGGTACATCCAAGTTCCTGGGCGCGGTCATTCATTTTCTGGACAAAAGCATCTACAGAGCCGCCGATCTGTTCCGCAACCTGAAGGGCAATATCATTGGCAGAAGCCAGCATGATTGCATAGAGGCACTGCTCCATGGTAAAAACTTCTCCAAGCTGTGAAGAAATATGGGCGCCGCCATCTGTGACACCGGAAACACCGGTTTCTGTCATGGTAACCTGATCGGTTAACTGGCTGTTCTCCAGAGCCAGAAGGCAGGTCATAATTTTAACTGCACCGGCAGGGGAGAGAGCGGTATCCATATCTTTGGCGTAGAGAACGGTATTGGAAGAATCTTCCATGACTACGGCAGATGCGGAAGTGATCTCAGGCCCCTGTGGCCATCCGCTGATGAAGTTGGTTGTAATACCGGATGATACAGCAACAGCGGTTTCTTCTGTGGCGAAAACTGGAGTCTGGAACACCATGGAAGCTGAGATTCCAAAGGCCAGAAGCGCCGCGGTTATTCTTGATTTTTTCATAATATATGGTACTCCTGTATAAAAAATAATTCTTATGTAAGCAATACATACGTAAGCTCAGTATAACACACTTTCTCTCTTCCTTGCAAAAAAAATGCGGTAATGTTAAAATACGTTTATCAAATTGAGTAATACGGAGAAAATATATGAGTAAAGATGATTCCACAGGAAAGATTCAATGGGACAGGCTTTTGAAGAAGCTTTCTCCCTATACAGTACAGAAAGGCCTGAGATATCTGAAACATTACGGTCTGAAAGAATTCTGGATCAGGCTTCATGAGCGTTTTGAGCCGGAAGAAGTTCCCTACGGACCCTGGTATGAGGCATACAGGCCAACGGAGGAGAAACTGGAGAAGCAGCGAAAGAGGAAGTTTCGTAACGGTCCGCTGATCAGTATTGTAGTGCCGGCATATCTGACGCCGGAGCGGTTCTTAAGACAGATGCTGGATTCCCTGCTTGCCCAGACTTATCAGAACTGGGAACTCTGTCTCGCAAATGGAAGCCCGGAAGATCCGGATATGCAGACCGTGCTGAAATCCTACGCAGAGATGGATAAGAGGATCCGCTATGAAGATCTGAAGGAAAATCTGGGCATTGCCGAGAATACCAATGCAGCTTTTGCCATGGCGAAAGGGGATTTTATCGCACTTCTGGATCATGATGATCTGCTTGCTCCAAATGCGCTGTATGAGATTGCGATTGCACTGGAGGAACATCCGGAGGCAGATGTGATCTATACAGATGAAGACAAGGTCACAACAGATCTGTCCGAGCATTTTCAGCCTCATCTGAAACCGGATTTTAACCTGGATCTCTTAAGATCCAACAATTATATCTGTCATTTTCTGGTTGTGAGACGTTCGGTTGTACAGAAAGCCGGAGGTTTCCGCAGAGAATTTGACGGAGCGCAGGACTATGATTTTATTTTCCGCTGTGTGGAACAGGCACGTGAGGTCATTCATGTACCGGAGATTCTTTATCACTGGAGAACCCACAAATCATCCACAGCAGATAATCCGGCAAGTAAAATGTATGCTTTCGAAGCAGGAAAGCGTGCCATTGAGGGAAACCTTGCACGTACCGGAACCCCGGGAACTGTGGAGCATACCCCGGATTTCGGATTTTACCGTGTGAAATATCCGGTGCAGGGAGAACCGCTGGTGTCTATTATCATCCCCAACCGGGAAGAAAAAGAGACCCTTCAGGCCTGTGTGGAATCTATTTTTGAAAAAACTACCTATAAGAATTATGAGATCATTATTGTGGAGAACAACAGCAGTTCCGAGGAGATATTCCGTTACTACCGGAAACTTTCCCAAGACCCGAGAATCCGTCTGCTTCGCTGGAAAAAGGAATTCAATTATTCCGCAATCAATAATTTTGGAGTACGTCATGCGAAAGGAGATTATCTCCTTTTCCTGAATAATGATGTAAAAGTAATCAATCCGGACTGGCTTTCGGAAATGCTTGGCGTCTGCCAGCGGCCGGAGGTGGGAGCCGTCGGTGCCAAATTAATTTATCCGGACAACACTATCCAGCATGCGGGATGTGTCATCGGAATGGGCGGCATTGCGGGACATATGTTTGTAAATATGCCGGCGGAACGTACCGGATATCTGCATAAGGCATCCCTTCTGCAGGATATGAGCTGTGTGACAGCGGCCTGCATGATGATGAAGAAAAATGTTTTTCTGGAAGCCGGCGGCTTTACAGAAGAACTTGCGGTGGCGTTTAATGATGTGGATCTCTGCCTGAAGGTGAGAAGTCATGGACATCTGATTGTTTATGATCCGTACGTGAAACTTTACCATTACGAGTCCAAATCCAGAGGAGCAGAGGACAGTGAGGAAAAAGTCCGCCGCTTCCAGTCGGAAATCGAATATATCCGTTCTCACTGGATGGAGATCCTAAAAAACGGAGATCCGTACTATAACAAAAATCTTTCTCTGTCAAAATGGAATTATTCCCTGAAGCCTCTTCCGGGAATGGGAAAGAAGAAGGGATGAACCAATGCAGGAAGTATCAGTAGTCATACCGAATTTTAACGGAATGGCATATCTGGATGGCGTACTCTCAAGCCTTGAGAGGCAGACCATCCGCAATTTTGAAGTTATACTGGTGGACAATGGCTCCACAGATGGCAGCTGTGCTTTTGTTTCCGCGGAATATCCGTGGGTTCACATGATCCAGCTTCCGGAAAACTACGGATTCAGCAGAGCTGTGAATGAGGGAATTCATGCGGCACGTTCACCGTATGTTCTGCTTTTGAATAATGATACGGAAGCAGAACCGGATTTTCTGGAAGAAATGGTAGCGGCTCTCAGAAGACATAAAAAAGCTTTTTCCTGCCAGGCAAAAATGATCCAGCTTCACGACCATGACAAGATGGATGATGCGGGTAATTATTATTGTGCGCTGGGATGGGCGTTTGCCAGAGGAAAAGACAAGGACATTAACCATTACGATAAAGAGCAGAAGATTTTTTCCGCCTGTGCGGGAGCTGCCATTTACAGAAAAAAAATCATCGACCGGATCGGGGATTTTGATGAAGAGCATTTTGCCTATCTGGAGGATCTGGATATCGGATACCGCGCCCGGATTTTTGGGTACCAGAACTGGTATGCTCCAAAAGCGAAAGTTTATCATGTGGGAAGCGGAACGAGCGGTTCCAGATACAATCAGTTTAAGATCCGGTATTCGTCCAGAAATAATATTTACCTTATTTACAAGAACATGCCGTTCCTTCAGATCATACTGAATCTTCCGCTTCTGATTGTCGGATTTGGGGCAAAAATTCTGTTCTTTGCGTCAAAAGGTTTTGGACGGGAGTATCTGGCGGGAATCAAAAATGGTTTCCAGATCAGCCGAAAAGGAAAAAAAGTGAAGTTTTCCATGAGAAATTTTCCACGTTATATCCAGCTTCAGATTGAGCTCTGGATCAACATTTTTAGGCGTTTTGCCGGTTAAAACACCATATTTTCACAGAAATTTTATATTTCAGAGGGAAGATTTTGTTGCTTTTGGGATTCATCTATTATAAGATAAAGGCAATGAACTTAAATGAGGTGGCGGAAATTGATTAAAGATAACCAGAAAAATTTCAGTCGTCTCCATATGCTGATCGATGTATTTGTGATTGCGGCCTCCTATGCGCTGGCATGGCTGATCCGTTTTCAGGGAATTTTTGAGCATTCTGCGGTTCAGTCCAAGACTGTCCAGGAATATATGTTCATGCTGATTTTTATTATTCCGGGCTACGTGCTTCTTTACCAGGCTTTTGATCTTTATACACCGATGCGAATGCAGGGGCGTCGTCTCGTGCTTGCCGGAATTGTGAAGGCAAACGCGTTAGGGCTCCTTATCATCATGTTTGCACTTTATAATTTTAAAGAGTTGGATTATTCCCGTCTTACACTGGTTTCTTTCTGTGTGATCAACATTGTTCTGGAATGGTGTGTGCGTATGTTCATATTCTACATTCTCCGGGACATGCGAAAAAAGGGAATGAATCAGAAGCAGGTGCTGCTGGTAGGATACAGCCGCGCTGCCGAGGAATATGTAGACAGGATCCTGCAGAATCCGCAATGGGGATACGTGATCAGGGGTATACTGGATGACAATGTGCCGGCAGGCACTACCTACAAAGGGGTTAAGGTAATCGGCAGAATCGCCAATCTTATGATCATCCTTCCATCCAGCCGTCTGGATGAGATAGCCATTACCCTGGGCTTAAGTGAGTATTATCGTCTGGAAGAGATCGTTGCACTCTGTGAGAAATCCGGTGTGCACACGAAATTTATTCCGGATTATAATAATATTATTCCGACCAAACCATATACAGAAGATATTCTCGGGCTTCCGGTGATCAATATCCGGTACGTGCCGCTGAGTAACACGTTTAATGCACTGATAAAAAGGACGATGGATATTATCGGTTCTTCGATTGCGATCATTGCTTCATCACCGGTGATGCTGATTCTGTGCATTCTGATCAAGCTTACCTCTCCAGGACCGCTGATCTATAAACAGGAACGTGTCGGACTGCATAATCAGACTTTCCGAATGTATAAATTCCGTTCCATGGAAATTCAGAAGGAGTCTGAAGAAAAAAAAGCATGGACTGTAAAAAACGATCCAAGAGTTACCGGTATCGGGAAGTTCATGCGTCATACCAGTCTTGATGAACTTCCACAGCTTTTTAACATCCTGAAAGGGGAAATGAGTCTTGTGGGGCCAAGACCGGAGCGGCCGTTTTTTGTAGAAAAGTTTCGGGAGGAAATACCACGGTATATGGTAAAACATCAGGTGCGTCCGGGCCTTACCGGATGGGCACAGGTAAATGGTTACCGTGGTGACACTTCTATCAGGAAGAGGATCGAATGTGATCTGTACTATATCGAAAACTGGTCTGTAGGATTCGATATCAAGATCATGTTCCTCACCATATTCAAGGGCTTTATCAACAAGAATGCATACTAAAAAGGGGAAAAGGAAAAGATGTCAAAACCTCGGAAAAAAAGGAAAAAAGTTCTGTTTATCCTGGAAATTATCGTACTGCTCCTGTTTATAGGCGGTCTGTACGTTTATGGACAGATTTCAGCCAAACTGGATAAGATTGATATTCAGGAGACAGATCTTCAGGAGCAGGATATCGTAACCAATGATCAGGCACCGCAGATGACAGGATATACCACATATGCACTGTTCGGACTGGATCACAGAAGCAAAAATGAGAAGCTGAATACAGAGAACAGTGATACCATCATCATTGCGAGTATCAACAATGACACAAAAGCAGTCAAGCTTGTGTCTGTCTATCGAGATACACTTCTGAATGTGAAAGATGATACCTATTCCAAAGCAAACGCAGCCTATGCGCTGGGCGGCCCGACACAGGCTGTCAATATGCTGAATACCAATCTGGATCTGAATATTACAGATTATGTGTCAATTGACTTCGACGCTCTGGTAACGGTAATAGACTGTCTTGGAGGTCTGGATATCCCGCTGTCCTATGCAGAGATTGTGCATATGAATAACTACTGTGTGGAAACTTCTGAAGAGACAGGCAAGAGTTACACCCCTGTTGAACTGCCGGATCCGAAACCGGAAGATCAGGAAGCAATTGTGGGAACTTACCATCTGAATGGTGTACAGGCTACTTCTTACTGCCGTATCCGTTATACCGCAAGTCTGGATATGGGACGTACAGAAAGACAGAGAAGAGTAATCCAGATGATTGTAGATAAGGCAAAAAAAGCCGGACTTTCCACAATCTTTGATATTATGGATCAGGTATTCCCGATGGTTAAGACTTCTGTTTCCAAAACAGAAATCCTGAAAATGATTCCGGCAATGATCGGATATGGAATCGATGAAACCACAGGATTCCCGCAGGATTACAAATTTTCTACGGTTAAGGGCAGTGTTATTGTACCGACAACTTTGGAATCCAATGTTCTCAAAATGCACCAGTTCCTGTATGGAAATACAAATTATACACCGACAGAAGATGTACTGAACAAGAGTGCACAGATTACCACAATAGCAGGTGGCGGTGAGGCACAGAGTACATCTCCGGCAGCAACGGAGGCTCCGAGTGCCACAACGGATGATTCCTATACATGGCAGGGGGATACGGATACTTCATATTCCTATGATTACAGCAGTGACGACAGTGATTATAGCGACAATACGGATTACAGCGGCGGTGATAATACCGATTACTCCGGTGGTGGGGACGACACAGACTATTCCGGCGGTGGAGACGACACAGACTATTCCGGCGGTGGAGATGATGCTGGAAGTGATTATTCCGCAGAAGATTCCGGTGGCGATTCCGGCGGCGGTGAGGATCTTTCAGACGGAGAATAAAAAAGAAATAATCAATTAGAAGAAGGACCATCCAGTAACGGGTGGTCCTTTCTGGACAGGAGAAAATTATGAATACAGTGAAAACAGATGTAATCATTCCGGCATACCGTCCGGGGGAGGAATTTGAGAAACTTCTGGAACGTCTCAGTGCTCAGAAATATCCGGTTAACAGAATTATTGTTATGAATACAGAAGAAAAATTCTGGAAAAAAACATGGGAGGAAAAATATCCTCTTGTGGAAGTGCATCATCTTACAAAGGAAGAGTTTGATCACGGGGCAACAAGAAGACGGGGCGCAGAGCTGTCCGATGCAGAAATTCTGGTTTTTATGACACAGGATGCCCTGCCGGCAGACAGGAAACTGATCGGCAGTCTTGTTACAGCGATACAGGAAAATGAGAAGGTCGGTGCTGCCTATGCCAGACAGCTTCCAAAAAGTGATTGTGGTTTCCTGGAAAAATATACCCGTTCTTTTAATTATCCGTCAGAGTCCTGCCTGAAAACAGAGAAGGATCTGGCAACACGGGGAATTAAAACCTATTTCTGTTCCAATGTCTGTGCTGCCTATGATCACAAAATTTATAACGAAATCGGTGGATTTCCGGAACATGCGATTTTTAATGAAGATATGATTTATGCAGGATGGATGGTAAAAAAAGGATACGGAGTTGCCTATGTGGCAGAGGCAAGAGTTTACCATTCCCATAATTACAGCTGCGCGCAGCAGTTTCACAGAAATTTTGACCTTGGTGTTTCCCAGGCGGAGCATCCGGAGATATTTGAGGGAGTTCCATCTGAAGGGGAGGGAATCCGGCTGGTGAAAAAAAGTATGGCATATCTGACAAAAACAGGACACATCTGGATGATACCGGGACTGTTTTTTCAGAGCGCTTCCAAATATGCGGGATATTTTCTCGGAAAGCGATATAAAAAACTTCCTGAAAAGCTGATTCTATCCTGCACCATGAGTCCGGAATACTGGAAGAAAAAGAAATAAACAAACCGGATCAGAGGGTCACTCTTTTTTAAAAGATATATCACAGTTTGAACACAATTGCCTGTTAAACTGTGTCTTATAAAGCGATGGCAGAAGAAAAAATAAAGAAGGGAGCACCAGAATCATGAGTGAAGAAAACAGATGGGGTGAAAACCTGCCGGAAACAGGCGGCAACGCTCCTAAAGAGGGTAATGCTCTGAATACTTATGGAAATACAGACACTGGCAGTGCAACAGGCAGTGGCATGGATCATATAGAGACCGTACAGGAAGAGAAAACAGATTCTGACAGAAGAACATCTGAAGTGAATTTCACAATGGAAAAACCACTGACACATCCATATTCAGCAGGCAGACGGATGCAGGAGGGCAATGCCGGAAACACACAGAATGGCGGTATGGCTCAGGAAAAACCGAAATACGGACATTATGAAGTGCATCAGCCTCAGGCAGGAAATTATGCAGGAGGAAGCATACCGCCCAAGAAACCACAAAAACCCAGAACATCCGGTGGAAATGGGAATAACGGTTTTGGCAAAAAAGCAGCGACAGCAGTGGCTCTGGCTGTGATTTTCGGACTGGTTGCGGGTGCAGTATTCCAGGGAGTGAATATTGCAGCTGATAAATTCATAAAAGATGGCAGCAGTACACAGATTGAAAAAACAGAAACCATTGACGGAACAGACAACAGCAGTGCAGATAATAGTTCCACAGATTCCAGCGTACAGGATATTGTGGCAGAAAGCGGTACGGTAGCAGGCGTTGCACAGGCAACGATGCCATCTATTGTGGCAATTACTTCCGTCAGTGTTCAGGAGATCCCGAGCTTTTTCGGATATGGAACACGTCAGTATCAGAGTGCGGGAAGCGGATCCGGAATCATTGTAGGTGAAAATGACAGTGAGCTTCTGATTGCAACCAACAATCACGTAGTATCCGGTGCAACAACACTTACCGTATGTTTCGCGGATGGTGATGTTGTCGGTGCGGAAGAAGAAACACAGGCAATGGCCAGTGGTGACAGTTCCGGAAACGATGTGGATGTTGATAATGCGGTTTCAGCCAAGATCAAAGGTACCGATGAAGAAAATGACCTGGCAGTGATCGCAGTGGAGAAATCAGACATTCCGGAAGCAACTATGAGTAAGATCAAGATTGCACAGCTTGGAAGCTCCGATGATCTGGTTGTAGGAGAGCAGGTAGTTGCGATTGGTAATGCACTTGGATATGGTCAGTCTGTAACTTCCGGATGGGTAAGTGCCCTGAACCGCAGCATCAGTACAGAAGAAGGAGAGACATCCGGACTCATTCAGACAGATGCGGCAATCAATCCAGGAAACAGTGGCGGCGCACTTCTTAATATGAAGGGTGAAGTAATTGGAATTAATGCTGCCAAATATGCGGACAGCCAGGTAGAAGGCATGGGATATGCGATTCCGATTTCCAAGGCAGAGCCAATTCTGGAGGAGCTGATGAACCGCCAGACACGTGATAAGGTGGAGGATTCTTCCAAGGTTGGTTATCTGGGAATTAAGGCGGCTGATCTTACAACAGAAGCGATCCAGATGTATAATATGCCGGCAGGTGCTTTCCTTACACAGGTAACAGAAGGCGGTGCGGCCGACAATGCCGGAATAAAAAAAGGCGATATTATCGTGAAGCTGGATGGACAGAAAGTAAGTGGCAAGGATGACCTGGTAAGCAAGCTTCAGTATTACGAGTCCGGAGAAACCATTGAAGTGGTAATTGCCAGAGCAGAAAGCGGAGAATATAAGGAACAGACCGTGGAAGTTACACTGGGAAGCAAGCCATCTTCTGATAACTAGAAGAAAACAGCGAATAGAATTTATACAGGGAGCTGCAGGAAAATGCAGCTCCCTGGTTTTATAAAAAGTTAATTTGATACCTGAGGATTATGTGCTATAATATGCATAATAAAAACGAGAAAGGAAACGTTATGGCAGAGTTTGATAATAATAAAGACAATGATCAGGAGCAGAAATATGAAAAATTCTGCTTTTTATGCCGCAGACCGGAGAGTCAGGCAGGGAAGATGATTGACCTTCCCAATAATATACATATCTGTGCAGACTGCATGCAGAAGAGTTTCGATACTATGAATACACAGATGAGTAACGGAAATTATTCCGATCTTTTTAACATGCCGAATGTGAGTATGATCGACCTCAGCAGTCTTCAGAATCCGGGAAATCAGGCGAAGAAAATCAAGAAGAAATCCGAAACCCCGAAGCCGGTGATCAATCTTAAAGATATTCCGGCACCGCATAAAATCAAGGCAACATTGGACGAATACGTGATCGGACAGGAATATGCCAAGAAAGTAATGTCTGTAGGTGTCTATAATCATTATAAGAGAGTTGCCACAGACACCATGGATGATATTGAGATCGAGAAATCCAATATGCTGATGATCGGACCGACAGGCTGTGGTAAGACTTATCTGGTGAAGATGCTTGCCAAACTTCTTGAGGTGCCGCTTGCTATTGCAGATGCCACATCTCTTACAGAGGCAGGATATATCGGCGATGACATCGAGAGTGTAGTATCCAAGCTTCTTGCAGCGGCAGATAATGACGTGGAGAAAGCAGAGCATGGAATTATCTTTATCGATGAGATCGACAAGATTGCCAAGAAGAAGAATACCAACCAAAGAGATGTCAGCGGTGAGGCTGTTCAGCAGGGACTTCTGAAACTTCTGGAAGGAAGTGAGGTTGAGGTGCCGGTAGGTGCCACCAGCAAGAACGCAATGGTCCCGATGGTAACGGTAAATACAAGAAATATCCTATTTATCTGTGGCGGTGCGTTCCCAGATCTTGAGAACATCATCAAGGAGAGGCTGAATAAGCAGGCGTCCATCGGATTTTATGCAGATCTGAAGGATAAATATGACAATGATCCACATGTCCTGGAGAAGGTTACCGTAGATGATCTCCGTGCGTTTGGAATGATCCCGGAGTTTATCGGACGTCTTCCGATTATCTTTACACTGAACGGACTGACAGAGGACATGCTTGTGAAGATTCTTAAGGAGCCGAAGAATGCTATTCTCAAGCAGTACCAGAAACTTCTGGCTCTGGATGAGGTAAAACTTGAGTTTGAGGACGGAGCCCTTCATGCCATCGCACGTAAAGCGCTGGAGCGTCACACAGGGGCCAGAGCGCTTCGTGCGATCCTGGAAGAGTATATGCTGGATATCATGTACGAGATCCCGAAGGACGACAATATCGGTGAAGTAGTGATCACAGAAGGTTATATCCAGGGAAATGGCGGACCGAAGATTCTGATGCGTGGTCAGGAAACTCCGCTCATTGAAGGGTGAAAACGTGTTTTATAAAAGAAAAGGAGCGTGACAGATATGGCGAATTTTTGGGATGATCTTGGAAATACACTGACACGGAAGGCGAAGGGGCTCAGCTCCAGAGCAGAAAATCTTTATGAGATTCAGAAAATCCGGAATAAGCTTTCTGCACAGGAGCGTATGACAGAGAAGTTGATGATGGATATCGGAAAACTGATCTATACCCGTTATGAGCACGGGGAGGCAGTGGATGGTGAAGTAGGAGCAATCTGTGAAGAGATCAGTCAGCATATGCTGGAGGCGGATCACTTCCGGGATGCCATTGCAGCCAGCAAAGGTGAAAAATTCTGCCCGGCCTGCCATAAGGCAGTTATGCGGGAAGCAAGTTTCTGCCCTTACTGTGGAGCCGCGTGTCCTACTGCAGAGCTGGAAGAAAAAGCCACAGACGTAATCGAGCAGGCAGAGGAAGAGCTGAAAGATGCAGCGGAGGCAGAAGTTACGGAAGCAGAGGAAGTAACAGAAACTGTGAAAACTGAAGAAGCCGCTCCGGAAGCAGAGGTTTCGGAAGAGACAGATACACAGGAAGTGGTGGAAGAAGCAGAAGAAACTGCAACAGAATCCGAAGAGAAAACAGAATAAATATTTGAAGATGTGGCAGGCTCCTGAGAGAAAGGGAGCCTGTTGCTGTATTTTTTACAGGGAAAGGAAATAAAAACATATGGAAAATACAGGCCTTCAATACGAGAACAGTCTCACAAGACAGGCAGAAGAAGCAATGGATATGTGGACGAAAGAACTGGCGGATATGAGTGAAGAACTGATGAACGACCCCATGGCTGTTGTCAGGAGCCTGAATGATGCCAGAAATCTCTGCACGGCCGGATTTTTGATGAGAAGGCAGATACAGGTCTCTTTTCCGGAGCTTCTGGGTGGTGTTTCCGAAGAAACAGGGGAATCTTATGAAGATCTGACCGTAAACAACAATGTCCCATGGCCGGAGAAATTTCTTAAAGTTCTGAGCTCCAGGCTGGAAAAATATATGTTAAAGGAACAGGACGAGGTAGTAAAGGCAACCGAATGGTTTCAGTGGCTCAGTGACAAAAAATATCCCAGAAAAAGGGAACTTGCGGTAAAACTGTCTTTTCTTTTAAATATGGATGATTATACTACGACAAAATTTCTCCTTGCCTGTGGACATGAACCGTTCAGCGTAAGAAATCCGCTGGACTGTATCTGCCTGTTCTGCAAAATGCTGCGTCCCCGGGGAGACTGGACCAAAGTAAAAAGCATACTCAAAAAATATGAACAGAACAGGCCACGGTATGATGAAGAAGATGCCGGAAAAATACAGTCTGTAGGTAATATGGGGATGACCAGAATGATCAGCAACCAGATACCGGAACTGGCCGGTATCAGTGTCCCGGAATCCGAACGGGAAGATATGGAAGATAAGCTGATCGAATACATGTATTCCGTAGATTCAGAGTTTACCAGACGAAAAAACCTCGTGAAGAAAGATAAAAAAACGAAAAAAGTGATATCGGATAATCTTTCTGTTTATTATTCCGGATACTCCCTGCAGCGAAGAAAAGACCTGATGGAACTGACACGCTATCTTGTAAAACTCTATCCAACTTACGATTACTGGGCATATCACAAAGGTGACCGCAGAAGCGACGCAGTCGGAAAGGTCTCAAATTCCGGAGACAATCAGGTTAAGGTGGAGATCGCAGAAGATGGTTATCCGGATATGGGAAGCCTGGCCAAGGCATTTATGTGTGCTCATGGCTGGCAGTTTGCGGAACCCGGGGAGATTGGCCTGCCATCTCATGGAAGTCTGAAGACGAAACATGATAATATACCATTTAATAAAGAGATTTATCTTGTGTGTAAAGCTTATGAGAGAAGCAACCGTCTGGGTGCCATCAGACGTTTTGTGGAAAAACCGGACAATGCGGCCATTGTTGAACGTAAAGATATATTGCTGCTCGCATATCTGTTTATTTCCGGATATTCAAGAAATGAAAATGAAGATTTGCGGGATGAACTTTATGAAATGGCAGAAGCAAACGAAGAAAAACATTTTTCTGAAAATCTGGAAAACATTCTCGGGCAGCTGGAAGATGCGGTTGAATGCTGGGATGAATACGAAAAAATAGAAGGTTATATCAGCTGTATTAACGGATTTCTGATGATGTTTTCTTTTGACCCTCTTTATCCGCCATTTCCTCTGGACCGTTTTGTTCTTTATGCGCTTGTGGCGGAAGAGATAGGAACACCGGCTCTGTCATGGGATGGAAAAACAGAGAATTTAAGTGATATGTGGCTGGAATCCGGATACGGAAATATGGAAGAAGTGTGAATAAGAAAGGGATAAAAATAATGCGAAAAGTACTGCGGGAGGGAACATGGATCCGTTTATCCCAGGGTGAACTGTATAAAATTACCGGAACGCCTGTCGGAGAAGGCGGCGGAAGTATCGTATATCCGTGTAAAAAAATATCTCATTTTAATGGGAAAATTACAGTCAGTGAAATTGACTATGCGTTAAAAGAGTGTTTTCCACTGTCATCTGCCTTTGTTTTTGAGCGCAGGGAAGATGGTGAGATCGTATCTGCGACAGAAAATCCGGCAGCAGTCCGTTATCTTAATTCTGTCAGAAAAATGCAGATGCAGGAGCAGGAAATAACAGGAAAAATTTACAATACCGCGGCTAGAACGATTCCTGTCATTAGTGCTTCCTGGGAAGTTGAGCTCTCTTTTGATGAGGGACATACCTTTCATCTGGTAAATAATACACTTACAGTCATGACATCACTGGAATCCAAAGGAAAAGCACTGAAATCTTATCTTTCCCGGGGAGAAAAACTTTCGGTTGTCCAGGCATTTCAGATCATAAAACAGGTATTATTTGCGGTAAAGGAAGTCCATGAAGCAGGTTTTCTCCATCTGGATATCCAGGACGGAAATGTTTTTATAAAAGGAAGCCTTTCGGCGGAAGATAATCTGGTTTCTCTGGTGGATTTTGGAGCGGCGAGACCTGTCTGCGAGGACGGGTTATGTCCTGTGATTCGTGACAGAGCATTATTTTCCACAATGGGATTCGAGTCGCCGGAGATTGTCGGGCACAATGATGGAACTCTGAGGCTGGGAGCAGAGGCAGATCTGTACAGTGTGGGATACCTGCTTCTTCTGATGCTGACCGGAAAGAGATACACCCAGAGGGAACTTGACTCTGCGAATATCGGCCTGTATCTTTCAAAAAGAAAACTGAAAAAGCTGAACTGTCCGGCTCATATGGCGGATAAAGTCCATCAGATCATTTCGAAAGCGTTAAAGAAAACGCCGGAGGAGCGATATCATTCCTGTGAAGAAATGCTGGCAGATGTATCGGATCTTATTCATGCGCTGCAGCCGTATAAAAGCGATCTTTCCCAGGTTGTATATGATGCGTTTATCTGCTATCGTCATGGGGAAACGGACAGCCAGGCTGCAAAAATACTTCAGCAGAAACTGGAACATTTCCACATTCCGTGGATGCGTAAAAATAAAATAAAAAAGATCAGACGGGTTTTTATGGACGAAGGGGAACTGTCATCCTGTTCTGATTTTGGGCTTCAGATCCGGGAAGCGCTGAAAAATTCAGGATGGCTGATCGTGATCTGCTCTTCTGAAACTAAAGATTCCCCCTGGGTTAATCTGGAAATAAAAACATTTCTTGAATTTCATGACCGATCCAGAATACTTGCCGTAGTAACAGATGGAGAACCGGAAGAAGTTTTTCCAAAGGAACTGCTGGGCAGTGACAGGACCGCAGAGGTTCTTGCTGCCGATGCAAGAGGGGAAACACCAGAACAGGTGATACGAAATGTAAAGAAAAATGTACTGTTAAAGATTGCTGCTCCCATCTTAGGAACCACATATGATTCTCTGAAACAGAGACAGAGAAATTATATCATAAAGAAATATGCAGTCATTGGCTCCCTGGCTGTGCTGATGGCAAATGCTTTTTTTCTGTTTGCCATGGACAGAAACCGCAGGATTGAAGAACAGAACCGGCGGATCCTGGAAAACAGGGCAGAGGATCAGGTGGCTCTGTCTGGGGAACTTTTGAAGGAAGGAAACCGGGAAGAAGCACTGCAGGCTGCTCTGGAGGCACAGGAAGACGGGGATACTCCAGTGATTCCGGAAGAGATCTATGCATTGAATTCTGCCCTGTACAGTTATCATCATGAAGGAAATGTAGAAGGCTTCCGACCGGACAGACAGGTGGAACTGGAAAATAATACAACGGATATCGGTGAAAGCAGTCCGGATGGAAAGGTGTTTTTCTGTCTGGATGAATCCGGAATCGCGTATTTTTACAATATGGAAGATTGGTCTTTGCAGTGGAAGTGTAAACTGGAAGAAGAAACTTCTATATTTATAGATGGAAAATTTGTTTCCGAAGGAAAAATATTGTTGTTTTCACAGAACACAGCGTACTACATGGACATTGAACAGCAGAAATGTATAAAAAGGATTTCGTTAAAAGAAGACGACAACATGCTGGAAACTCCGGTCTGGGCACTTCATGATGGGATGCTTGTATTTGGTTGCGAGTCTCTGGATGGAGTTTATGTGTATCGGTATGATCTGAACCATGGCAGCATGAAAAAGATCAGACTGACTGTGGACGCAATGGATCATATAACTTCCATCGCAATTTCTCCGGACGGAAATATGCTGGCAGTCAGCTGGCTTGATTATGCTTCCGGAGATATCTGGGACGGAGGTATTCAGACGGTTGATCTGAATACCGGAAAACAGACAACACTGGAAGCCAATCATGTTTCTACGATCCGTTTTATCAGTAATTCGGAATTTCTTACCATAGAATGTGAGAACGTGCCTTTTGGAAACAGTGGAATCGATGATAAAAAAAGATACCGCGAGGTAATATATCAGCTGGAAAAGGGAAAAGTGTGGGAAAATACGACCCATTACCTGCGGACACAGTATGAAGATTCGCTGTATGCAGATGCGGCAGTATATGAAGATTTCCAGTTTGACAGTGAAAAAAAGGCAGATGTGATCTTCGTCAACCTGGGTACACATCTGATGATCATTGACAGGAATACATACAATATATTATGCGAAGAAGATTTTTCATATCCAATCGTGAAAATGGCAGTGTATGATGAAAGTACAGTGCTGCTTGGTCTTGCGGACGGAAGTGTGGAACGGTTCTGGATGGATAATCATCAGAAGATTTTTTCAGTGGAAGACCGTTCTGTTGGCGGTTTTTTATATGATTCGAATAAAAAAGTGATCATTCAGATGAAGGACGGGACGCCGTTTCTGGTTATTTCTCAGATCGCGCAGGATGCATCCATGAAACCGGCAGAGGCGCAGGATATAAAAAAGAAAATTCAGACAGAAGAAACTGTGGAGGAAACGACGGAAGAGACGCAAGTTCAGGGAACGTCAACGAAGCGTTTTGCAGTTGTAGGTGATACATCCATTGATGTGTATGACGGAGGGAAGAAAGAGCCGTTTTTCACAATTCCCCGTAATGGGGCAGAGGAACCGCTGGTGGCATTTTTTAAAAGAGATGAACAGTTGGTAGTATACTGCAACAAAAAAGTTACAATCTGGGATCTTGCTTCCGGAAAAAACATTGCGACACAGGTGGTGGATACGGATTCTGCACAGAAAACAGATATTTTGACAGATCCGAAAGGAAGATATCTGGCGCTGTATACAAAAGAGGGCCAGGTAAGCATCAGTTCCCTTGACGGATGGCTGGAAAGAGTACTGAATATCTATTCTGTGGATGAAAATTCTCAGCTGCACCCGTATGCGGATATTCCTTATGCCTATGTGGATTTTGAGAAAGAGATGGTATATGCGCTGGGACGGGATGACGACAGATATTATGGTATTCCTTTCTACGGGTACGGAGAGCTGAGGGAAAAAGCGGAGCAGATCCTAGGAGCCAGAAAAGAGAAAACTGTGGATATCACATATATTTCCGAATGATTTTGCCAAAATGTCCGTATCACTGACGTTATTGTCTGGAACAGGGAGCATCTAACTCACAGAGTACATAGCTCATATCATCAAAATTTCTGGTGTTTATCATTTTCTGATTCAGGAGATCTTGATTCTGCACAGAAAAGATACCGGAAGTGAGAGGAACGTTCAGGCTGTTCATTCCATCGGATAAAAGAATGATCCTTCTGGCACCAGGTTTTGTCCAGCGATAAAAACGCAGATAATAAAAAAGAGTGCAGTTCATGGTCAGATAGGTTGAATTTGGGGTATTTCCACTTTGGGGTGAAGAAACGGTCTGCAGGCGGTCGGAACTGTTAATGTTCCATAATATGCATCCATCTCCCAGATGTACACCGATAAATTTGCCGTTTTTGTCCATGGAAATGGCGAGTATGGTTGTTGCCAGCAGTCTGGGAGCGATCTGCATTTCTTTTGCCATTTTTTTCAGTTCGTTATTTATTGTCCGGGTGAGCTGCATTTTGATATCGGGAAGTGCGTTATGGAGATATTGCTCAAAATTAGAATGAAGATTCCGGGCCAGAATACTTGCAGTTACACTGGCTGCAATGCCACCATAGGGGCTGCTTCCAGCCCCGTCGCATAAAACAATGGTTGTCTGTGTGGCATCGGAAAGTATTCTGATCTGATCCTGACACCGGCTGATATCAAATCCGTGGCATTTCCCGGCAGTGCGGAAAGATCGTACATGAATCATAGAAAGTGTCCTTTCAGCGGATTGGATTGGTTATTTCTCTCTGGAAGGAGAGGATGGTGTTTCCCTGATAGCGGATAATTCCGATATCATTTACAGAAAAAAGTACTTTATGATTTTCAAAGGTTCTGAGTTTTAAACGTTCTCCGTCTTCACATTCAACGAGATACCATCCAACCATGTGTGCACCTGGAAGTTTTGCGAGGATTTTTACACGTTTTGTGATGACAGGCTTGGTTTTGTCGGAATTTTTTATAAAGTAGAAAACTATCCATGCTAAAATGGAGATGCCGGCCAGTACAATAATAAATGCTATGAAAGTGCTGAGAAATTCGTTGGGATCGTAATGATCAAATCTGATAGTCATATTTTTTCCTCCTGTTTTACATATGAATGAAGTTAATTGGTAATTGGTGTCTAAAGTTTAGGGCTTCATGATCGGATCCTCCTTTTGTAAATGTGTTGTTCTTTGAACTGACTACATCATAGCGAAAGTGGGAGAGAACCCGGGTTTTACTTTTTTCTCCGGATTTTTTGAGGAAAAATGAGAAAAATAAAAAGAGCTGCTGCCTCTGGATAAATATTCATCCGGAAGCAACAGCTCCTTTTTGATTTTGGATAAAATAAAAAAGAATGCAGGAAATGGGACTTGAACCCACACGATCTTGCGACCACAGGCACCTGAAGCCTGCGCGTC